>Ga0194132_10000011_pt1 | contig 285717 bp, 254 predicted proteins | sample TA2KigOf80mmetaG_FD_148612 | JGI IMG/M metagenome (GOLD analysis project Ga0194132, IMG submission 148612) | Freshwater microbial communities from Lake Tanganyika, Tanzania - TA2015054 Kigoma Offshore 80m | ecosystem: Environmental > Aquatic > Freshwater > Lake | place: Tanzania: Lake...
GTGATCCCCATGCCGTGGTCATGGCCGAGCAGCATGTGGTTGGGGTCGTTCGGGTTGATCCACATCGCGTGGTTGTCGCCGCCGTAGTTGAAGGGCGACGACCAGGTGCGGCCGCCGTCGGTCGAGTGCGACATGCCGACGCTGAGCAGGTAGATGTGATCCTTGTTGGTCGGGTTCACGCGGATCTGCCCGTAGTAGTACGGGGGATTCGCGCCGAAACCACCACCGCCTCCGCGGCCGCCGCCAGCGCCAGCGGCCACCGGCTGCGGGGCCATCTTCGTCCACGTGCGGCCGGCATCGTCGGACCGGTAGAACTCGTCGCCGATCGTGTTGCCACCGAAGCCTTCGGCCATGCGCTTGACGCGTTCGGCCTGATCACCCTCGCGACTGTTGGCGTTCTCCACCACCGCGTAGACGCGGTTGGAATCCTGACGCGCGATCTGCAGACCGATGCGGCCGATGAGGCCGATCGGCAACCCGTTCGTCAGCTTCGTCCAGGTGCGGCCGCCGTCGGTGGTCTTGTGAATGGCGCTGCCCAGTCCGCCCTCCGCGAACGTCCACGGCTTGCGCACCTTGTCGTAGGTCGCGGCAAACAGGACCTGCGGATTACGCGGATCCATCACCACGTCGACGACACCAATCTCGCGGCCGTCCACCTTGTAGTCGAGTGACTTCACCCAGGTCTTGCCGCCGTCGGTGGTCTTGTACAGGCCCCGCTCCGGGTTGTGCGAGTACAGCTTGCCCAGCGCGGCGACGTAGACAATGTTCGGATCCTTCGGATCGACGACGATGCGGCCGATGTGGTGGGACTCGGGTAATCCCAGGTGCGTCCAGGTCTCGCCGCCGTTGTCGGAACGGTAGACGCCATTGCCCCAGTACGAACTGCGGGAGTTGTTGGCCTCACCGGTGCCGACGTACACAATCTGCGGGTTGGCCTGCGACAGGGCCACGGCGCCGATCGAGATCACCGGCTGGTTGTCGAAGATGGACCGGAAGGAGACGCCGTTGTTCTCCGTCTTCCACAGGCCACCCGATGCGGTGGCTGCGTAGAAGATGCGGGGCGTGGCTTCAACCACGGCATAGTCCACATACCGGCCGCCCTGCGCCGTCGGTCCAATTTCGCGGAAGGTGAGGTTCTTGAAGAGATCAGCCGGCTGCTGCGCCTCAAGACCGCGCGGCCATCCCGCCAGTGCCGTGACGGCCACAATCGCCGCCGCCAAACCGATACGCATCCATCTCCGGGTCGTCGTCATGTCCATCCGCTCCTTGTCGCGTCTTACGCCTGCGCCGAGGCCGGCGCACAGAACTTGTCGAACGCCATCGTCAACTGGTCGGCAATCGCGCCGGCCGTGCGGGATTCGATGTCGCGGCGTTCGATCATGTAGATCAGCTTGCCGTCGCGCAGCAGGGCGATGGACGGCGACGACGGGGGGAAGCCCGAGAAGTACTGGCGGGCCCGGTCCGTCGCTTCGACGTCGGCGCCGGCGAACACGGTCGCGACCACGTCGGGCGTGTGCGCGTGTTTCAACGCTTCGGCGATGCCCGGGCGGGCCTTGCCGGCGGCGCAGCCGCACACCGAATTGACGACCATCATGACCACGCCGGGGCTGGCGACGACTGCGTCCACGTCCGCCGGGGTCCGGCACTCACGCGCACCGACATCAACAAGTTCCTGGCGCATGGGGGCAACGAGATACTCTGGATAAGGCATTCACACTCTCCTGATAGCATTCAAGTATACGGTGCCTGTCCTTCTCTGTGATCTCGATGACACGCTGTTCGACCACCAGCACGCCACCCGGGCCGCGCTGGCCCGCCTGCAGGCGGCGGACCCGCGGTTGCAGCAGTGGCCCCTGGAGGACCTGAAGCGCCGGCATCACCTCCTGCTGGAGCAGTTCCATCAGGAGGTGCTTGCAGGACGACTGACGATTGACGAGGCCCGCGAACAACGGTTCCAGGCCCTGGTCGGCGGGGGAGACGCCGCGGGGCTGGCACAGGCCTACCGGGAAGCCTACACCGCGGACTGGCGGGAAGTCGCCGGCGCGTCCGCCTTGCTGCGCGCGGTGCGCGACCGCGGGTGGGCGGTCGTCATCGTGACCAACAATATTGTCAGTGAGCAGCGATTGAAGCTGGCCCGCATCGGACTGACGGACCTGGTGGACCACCTCGTCACGTCCGAAGAAGTCGGCGTCTCGAAACCCCACGCCGGCATCTTTCATCACGCGCTTGGTGTCGTCGATGCAGCCCCGTCGGGCGCCGTGATGCTCGGTGATGCGTGGCCCGCCGACGTCGAAGGCGCGCGCGCCGTGGGGATTCGCCCGGTGTGGCTCAACCGGCACGGTGCCACAAGTCCGGATCCGTCGGTCGCGGAGTTGCGGGACCTTGTGCCCACCGCCACCGCCCTCGCCACCCTCCTGCCATGAAGTACACACTTACAAGCGAAAACGTGGCGCAGCAACTGGCGGCGATTCGGTCGCGTGTGCAGGCGCTGACGATCGGCCTGGACGAATCCGCATTGAACTGGCAGCCGGCCGGCGGTCGGCAGTGGAGCATCGCGCAGTGCCTGCATCACCTCGCGCTGACGACGGAGTTCTATGCGCAGGCGCTCGACGTCGCGATTGAGGCGGCGCCGCAGGTGACGCTGGACACGCCGGCGCGGCCGAACCTGCTGGGCCGCGTGCTCATCTGGGCGATCGAACCTCCGGTGCGTGTTGGTGTGCCCGCACGCGCCGAGTTGATGCCCCCCTCACGCCATGTGCCCGATGTGGTGCTGCGGCAGTACGACGCGAGCCTCGACCGGCTTGCGGCGCTCGTCGAGCGGGCGTTACGGATCGATGCGGGCCGCGCGCGGTACGCGAATCCGCTCGCCGGTGGCGTGAAGTCCTTCAACGTGGTCACCGGTGTGATGGTGATGCTGGCGCACAACCGTCGGCATCTGGTGCAGGCCGAGCGCGTGCGTACGTTACGTCCGTCGGTGTGACAGGCCGATGCCGCCGATGACCAGCGCGAGGGCGGCCAGCAGTCGTGGCGTCATCGGTTCGGACAGGATGACGACCGCGGCGAGCGCCGTGATCACGGGCACGGCCAGTTGGAGCAGCGCGGCGCGCCAGGCGGCCAGGCGGGGCAGCACCGAATACCACACCGCGTAGGCGAGGCCGGACGCGACGCCGCCGGAGATCACGGCGAGCGTCAATCCGGTTGGTGTGATGGTCGGCGTCTCCATGGCGATCCACGCGACGGGCAGGCTCATCGCCGTGGCGCGCAGAAAATTGTCGGCGGTGGTCGAAAGTGGATCGGCGCTGCGGCGTCCTGCCAGTGAGTACACACCCCAGCACGCACCCGCCGCGATCATCATCAGCGCGCCCGTCAGATCCGGAGCCGCCAGCCCCGGCATGGTCAGGACCAGCAGGCCGGCGATGGCCAACGCCGTGCCGATCAATCCGCGCGGTGAGGGGCGTTCTCCCCGGACGAGTCCGGCGGTGAACATGGTGAGGTGGACGGATGCGAAGAGCAGGAGCGCACCGGCCCCGGCGGCGATACGCGTGTAGGCGAGGGTGAACGCGACCGCGTAGCCGGCGAGCGCTGCCGCCATCAGCCAGGAGCCGCGACCGCTGCGCGAGGCCGCCCTGAACCGGACCAGCAGCGCGAGTACCACGGTGCCGCTCGCCAACCGCACCACCATGAACGTCATCGGATCGAGGAGTGTGCCGCTGAGCGCGCCGCGCGTCAGCAGGGAATTCGCGGCGAATCCAAGCAACGCCAGGACGACGAGGGCAGGCAGAGTCACACGGCGCCATTATCGCGCAGACTCGCCTGCGGTGGCGTCAGCGGGCGGATTGATGCTGCGGCCGCAGCAGGTCGAACACGGTCTTCACCGGCGCAAATGTGGAGCCTGGCACTTCCACGAAGACCGTATTCCAGCCGGCCATGCTGCCGTTCCACAGGCCGGGACGCTCCAGGGCGGTGATGGGGCGTCCGTCGACGGTCTTGCGTGTGACAAAGGCCGTGTGGGGATCGACAAACGACGCCAGTTCGAATGGCCGCCCATCGTAGCCGCGCAGTCCGCAGATGAGGTCGACGGGATTAAAGTGCGTTGCACGTGCAAATAAACGGGCTTGCTCCGGATCGTCGAGCGCCACCTGCGCGGGTTCCACGATCTGCAGGCTCTCGCGGCCATCGGCATGTCGGACCCAGAACGGCGCGCCGCCCGGTTCTCCGTCGTTGCGTACCACGCCACACACCCGCAACGGACGGTGCAACGCGGCCGTGATGTCCGACGCCGGGGCATCGGCCGACACCACCCGCCCGAATTGTGCCGCCGCGAAGGCGCGCGCGGCGTCCACATCCGCAGGAGACGGAGATGGAACGGTGATGCCGTGAAGGTGTGCAAACACCGTCGCTTGCAGTCGTGCGAGATACCCGATCAACAGCCGTTTCCAGTGCACCACCTCATCGCTTGCGTCGGAGGGCAGGACGTTGTCGATGTTTTTCACGACGAGGATGTCGCCGCCCGAGTCCTGCAGGTTCTGCAACAGTGCGCCGTGCCCGGACGGGCGCAGCACCAGCGCCCCGTCGGCCCGTCGCAGCGGCCTCCCCTGGTCGTCGAGCGCGAGTGTGTCGGTCGCCGGTTGTTGCGTTGAGAACGTGACGGACAATCGGACGTTCTGGCCGTCGGCCTCCACGAGCGGCCGCACGGCAGCCAGGCTGGATTCAAAGCTCGCCAGGGTGTCCGTCGGGATCGTGAAGTGTACGCGGGACACGTCGTCGGCGTCGCGTGTGTATCGACTGGCCTCACGAAGATGCTCCTCGAAGGCGGTGCGTACCCGTGCGCCACGGTGAAACGGCACGAGCGCCTTGGGCAAGGCGGACAAGCGGCACTCAACCAAGAGAGTGTGCAACACGAGCCGCTCGTCTGCGTCGGTGCCCGGGGCAAGACCGCAGCGCTGACGCAGGGCATCGCGGAATGGAAAGTCAGCAAGACGCGCGAAAAACTCGCGCACTGCTGGCGACTCTGATGGCTGGCGCCGGTCCTGCAGGGCGCTGGTCAGGTCACTGAACATCCGGGTGGCCGCACCCGACGCGGGCACAAACGTCATGACACGCCCGGCGGCCGCCGCGGAGGCCGCGCCAGTGAGCAGCGCTTCGGTGTCAGTCTCGTCCGAGGCCGAGATTCGCGCGATGCCATCTCCGAGGGTGGCCGGGCGCACGAGTGCAATCGGTGGCGGCGGGTGCCTCAGCAGGTTGAGAAACGCAGCCGCGACGTCAGGCTCGATCCCCACGGCGGCGAGTTGTGCGAGATCGGCGGATGTCAGATCTCGCTCGGAGGAGATGGCCACATCGCCAGTGTAATCGACCCGTTGCCCGCCTGCCGCACGAGCCGGTGGGCTGGGATAAGGGGCTCGCCTGACCTTTACGGCCAGGGCCAGCGTGACGTCGAGTGTGCGTGCGGCGGTCGTGGTGAGATTGACCGTCACGACCTTGTCGGCAAACCCGGAGAGTCCGATCCGGATCTGGTGGGGACCGAGTGGCAGCTGCAGGGCATACTTGCCATCCAGATCCGTCACCGTCGTGTGTGACGTGCCTGCCACCTCCACTGTGACGCCGGGCAGCGGCGACGCGTTGATGGCATCCAGCACCCGGCCGATGACCCGGCCCTGCTGCGGTGCCTGGGCGTTGACGCCAAGTGCACTCGCCGCAATCACGGCCAAAACGAGCGCCGCGCGACAGAAAAATTTCATGTGTCCAGTCCTCCAAATGCACGTACCGCCCACGCGGCCGTGTCCTACGAGGACCGAGACTATGGAGGGGCTGTGATCTGTACGGGACGTCGTGGTTACAGAGGCGTTAACAGATGGGGAGATGGGGAGATGGAGTGTTCCTGGAATTTACATTGGCGTCTTCTGGTGGAAACATGGCAATTGCATCGTTCACTGCGGTGTAACGTCGGCGTCACAATGACGCAACGGAGATGACGATGAAGGGGGATGGCGTGGGGAGAATCGCAGGGTGGGTCACGGGAGTGATGGTGGGGTTGAGCCCGGTATGGGTGATGGCGCAGGCGGCGCAACCAGCGCAGCCGACGGTCGGCTCACCGGCGCCGACGGTGCCGTCCATCCGGGTGGGAGCGACCATCTTTGCCGACTACACGGTGGTGGAGGCGCCAAAGGTCCGGGACGCGGCCGGCCGCGATGTCACCGGCAATGCGTTCAACGTGATGCGCAGCTACATCAACGTGACCGGATCGGTCACCGACCGCATCACCTTCCGCATCACGCCGGACATCGTCATGCAGAACGACAGCAACGTGGCGGGGTCGCTGATGTTCCGGCTGAAGTTCGCCTACTTCAACGTGGCGCTGCCGCACGACATGAGCGTCCGTGCGGGCATGCAGCAGACGCCGTTTGTTGACGGCCAGGAGAGCGTGTATAGGTATCGCTTTCAGGGTTTGTCGTTCGGCGAGCGTGATGCCGCGCTGGCGTCCGCAGATATTGGCGTCTCCTGGCGTTCGCCGCTTGGGAAGTATGGCGATGTGCACGTCGGTGTCTATAACGGCGAGGGCTACAACAAGGCAGAGGTGAACGAACAGAAGGCGCTGATGGCGCGGGTCACGGTGCGCCCGATGCCCGACCACGGCATCGCGAAGGGACTGCGCCTCACCGGGTATTACCACGCGGATGCGTATGTGAAGGATGCGCCGCGGACGCGCGCGATGGGCACGATCTGGTTTGAACACGCGCGGTTCAACGCCGGGCTGGACCTGCTGAAGAAGGTCGATCAGCCGCTGCCCACCGCGACGAAGGTGACGGGCGAAGGGCTGTCAGTGTTTGTGACGCCGTTCTTCGACCGCAAGGGACGCGGCCTGGAAGGCCTGCTGCGCATGGACTTCTTCGATCCGAACGTGGACGTGGCGGGGTCGCAACGCCGGGTGATTGCCGGCCTGGCCTGGTGGTTCCCGAAGCCGGGGACGGCGACGGCCGCGCTGTTGGCCAGCGTCGAGCAACTGAGCTACCGCGGCGGCGCGGTGCCGCGCGCGACCGATCGCAAGTTCGGCGTCCACGCGCTCATCACGTTCTAGTGCACCCGTGCACCCGTGACCGGGTGCACTACCTGAACGGCGCCCTTCGATGCCTCGTGGCCTGTTCGTAGGCGTAGGAGAGCCGGAGGAGCGTGGCCTCGTCCCACGCGCGGCCGAAGAAGGTGATCCCCGCAGGGAGCGTGTTGCCGCGGGTGTAGCCCATCGGTACGTTGATGGCGGGGAAGCCGGACGTTGGTGAAAACACCTGGCTGTTGTCGCCGTGCGGCGTGTTCAGGTCGCCGATCAGGCGCGGCGGGAAACTCCACGTGGGATACACGTAGGCGTCCAGCGTCAGTTCGTCCATGCGTGCGGTGATCGCCGCGCCGTAGGCGGCGCGGTAGCGGCCTTCGGCCTGGCACGCGGGTGACTCGGGCGTCGTGGGTTTGGCCTCGGCGGCCGACTGCAGGCGCGACTGCACGGAGGGATGAAACCGCCGCGAGCGCAGGACATCCGCGAGTGTTGAGACCGGCGTCTTGCCGGCGTGCCGCGCAAACCACTGCGCGATGTCGTAGGGGAATCCCGCACAGGTGCCCGCACCTTGTTCGCGCCGCACCCCGGAGAGATCAATCGCCGCAGGATCGATGATCGTGGCACCGGCCGCCTCAAGCGCCTTCACCGCCGCCGCAAACACCGCCGCGACCTCCGCGTCCACACCACCCACACCACCCACGCCACCTACACCACCTACGCCACCTACGCCACCCCGCTCATACGCCTGTCGCAGCACCCCGATACGTGCGCCTTTGAGTCCGTCGGTGCGCAGATGGTCCGCATATCGCGGGATCGTCCGGCCGACCGCCGCGGCGGTGACTGGATCGTCAGGGTCGGCGCCAACAATGGTCTGGAAGATGGCGACGGCGTCTTCCACGGTTCGCGCCATCGGCCCGGCGATATCCGCCTGCAGGTTGAGCGGCACCACACCCGTGCGGCTTGTGAGTCCCATCGTGGACCGAATACCCACGAGCGCCTGATGCGCGGAGGGACCCCGGATGGAGTTGCCCGTGTCGCTGCCGAGGCCGGCCGCGCCGAAGCTGGCGGCCACTGCGGCGGCGGTTCCGCCTGAAGAACCGGCGGTGACACGGGAGGTGTCGTAGGGGTTGCGTGTGTAGCCGGGATGCACGGAGCTCACCGTTTCGTATGGGCTGAACGCCCACTCGGCCATGTTGGATTTTGCGAGCACCAGTGCGCCGGCCGCCTTGATGCGTGCGACCTGGAATGCATCGCGATCCGAGACGAAACCCTCGAGCGCGAGCGAGCCGGCGGCGCTCTGTATCCCGATGGTCTCAAAGTTGTCCTTGACGATCATCGGCACGCAGTGGAGGGGGCCGCGTGGCCGGCCCGCCGCGAAGTCGCGGTCCATGGCGTCCGCTTCGGCCAGCGCCTGCGGGTTTGCCTGGGTGAGGGCGTTGAGCCTGGCGCCGGCGGTGTCGTGCGCGGCGATGCGCGCGAGATAGGCCTCCACAAGCGTGCGGCACGTCAGTGTCTTCGCGCGGAATCGCGCCTGGATTTGTGCGATCGAGAGTTCGACGACATCGATGGACGACTGCGGCGTGGCCCGGACGGGCAGCGAGGCGAGCACCACTAGCAGGACCAGCAACAGGGGACGCGTGGGCATCGGGGCACCTCGCGCCACAGTTTATTCCCCAGTCGATTCCGATCACTGCGGAATATTCTGCGGGGATTCGCCCCGGGTGGCTGCCTCCCCTCGGGAGCCGCGTGGCACCAGATTTGCAACGGCGAGGGGCATGTCAAGGCGGTAAGGTGGGCCAACGATGAAGAACACGATTGTGATGAGTGTGGCGTTGGCGATGACTCTGGGCCTGACGGCGGCCGTGACGGCACGAACCGGCACACCGGCGCAGGCCGCGGCCGGCGACAAGGTCAAGGGTGAAGCCATCTACAAGGCCCAGAAGTGCTCGATGTGCCACCGCATCGGGACCGTCGGCGCCAAGATGGGCCCGGAACTGACGAAGGTCGGGGCCACACGCAATCAGGCGTGGTTGCACAAGTACCTGTCGGATCCGAAGGCGGAGAATCCGAAGAACAAGATGCCGGCCGTGAAGGTCAAGGGCGCGGACCTCGATCACCTCGTCGCGTACATGTTGTCGCTCAAATAGGAGTCCCATGCCAGCCACGCCCACCAATCCCGACCGTCGCCGCTGGCTCGACTGGGTGCTGGGGTCGTGGTTTGCGGGGGTGTGTGGCGCGGTCTTTTTCCCGGTGGTTCGTTATCTCAGTCCCCCTGAGATCAGCGAACCACCGACGTTGACGGTCAAGGCCGGGCCTGCCGCCACGCTGGCGCCGAACACCGGACGTCTCGTCCCGTTCGGCCAGAAGCCGGCCTTGGTGGTCCGCCTCAAGAACGGGGAACTCCGCGCGTTCGCGGGCACGTGCACCCATCTGGCGTGCACGGTGCAGTATCGTCCTGACCTTGAACACATCTGGTGCGCGTGTCACAACGGTCACTACGACCTGACAGGGCGCAATATCTCCGGACCACCGCCCAAGCCGCTGGATTCGTACGAGGCGCACGAACAAGGGGACGAGATCGTCATTTCACGGCGCACGTGAGACCCGCATGAGCATCAGAACGTGGTTGGCGGAACGGCTCCCGATAGACGCGGTGCAGGCCGCAATCGACCACAAGACCGTGCCGCTGCACCGGCACTCGTTCTGGTACTACCTCGGCGGGATGACGCTGTTCTTCTTCGGCGTTCAGGTCGCCACCGGCATTCTCCTGCTGCTGTATTACCGGCCCTCGTCGGCCGAGGCCTACGACAGCGTGCAGTTCATCATGACGCGTGTGCCGTTCGGCTGGTTGATCCGGTCGTTGCACTCGTGGTCGGCCAACCTGATGGTGGCCGCGGCCTTTATTCATCTGTTCAGCGTGTTGTATCTGAAGGCGTACCGGAAGCCCCGCGAGTTCACATGGCTCTCCGGCATGGTGCTGTTGTTCATCACGATGGGCTTCGGGTTCACGGGCTACCTGCTGCCGTGGAATGAACTGGCATTTTTCGCGACGCGCGTCGGCACCGACATTCCCGGCGCGATTCCCGTGGTGGGGGATGCGATTGTCACGTTCCTCCGCGGCGGTCCGGATGTGACGGGCGCGACGCTGACGCGGTTCTTCGGCATTCATGTGGCCGTCTTGCCGGCCATCACGACCGTCGTGCTTGGCCTGCACCTGTTGCTCGTGCAGTACCACGGCATGAGCGTGCCGCCGTCGATCGAGGACGAAGCCGCACGCATCGGCCGGCCCGTGCGGGTGATGCCGTTTGTGCCGCACTTCGCCCTCCGCGACCTGTTCGGATGGATGGTCGCGCTCGCGTTGCTGGCCGGACTCTCGGCCTATCTGCCGTGGGAACTGGGCCGCAAAGCCGACCTGTTTGCCGCCGCGCCGGCCGGTATCCGCCCCGAGTGGTATTTCCTGTGGACGTTCCAGGCGCTGAAGCTGGTGCCGGGGCACGTGCTCGGTCTTGAAGGCGAACTCGTGGCCATTTCCGTACTCAGTCTGGGCGCGCTCGGCATCCTGCTGTTGCCGTTCCTGGATCCCAACACCACACGTTCCCGGCGCGTCGTCAACTGGCTCGCGTCGGCGGCGCTGCTGTTCATGGCGGTGATGACGATCTGGGCGTATTGGGGAGGCGAGTGATGACGCCAACGATCCGTCACGCAGTGGTGGTCGGCGGCCTGGCCGTCTGGCTGGGTGCGACCGGGTGGGTGGTGGTCGCCAGGCAGCCGGGCACGGCCAACGTGCAGGACCCGGCCGTCGCGTTTCAGGGCGATGTGCATCAGCAGAACGGCGTGACGTGTGCGACGTGCCACGGCGCCGGCACTCCGGGCCCTGTCGATCGGACGAAGATCGCGGCCCTGTGTGCGTCGTGTCACAGCGACCCGGCCTTCATGCGGAAGTACCGGCCGCAGGTGCGCACCGACCAGCATGCGCAGTACCTGACGAGTGTGCATGGCCAGCAGATGTCGAAGGGGGAGACGCGCGTGGCCACGTGCAGCGATTGCCACAAGGCCCACGGCGTGCTCCCCGTGCGTGACGCCCGGTCCCCCGTGGCGCCGGCGAATGTGGCGGCCACGTGCGCCACCTGTCACGCCGACGCCGATCGCATGACGGCGTTCAGCCGCGACCCGGCCGTCTTTGATGACTGGTCGCATTCAGTGCATGCGGATGCACTGCTCGAACGTGGAGACACCTCTGCACCGACGTGCAGCACCTGTCACGGCAGCCATGGGGCCACGCCGCCAGGTATTGATTCGGTGGCAAACGTCTGTTCGACCTGTCACGTGCGCGAAGCCGAGTTGTATCGGGCCAGCACCAAACGCGCCGCGTTCGAGGCCATGGACATGCCCGCGTGTCTCACGTGCCACTCCAATCACAAGATCGTGCACCCCAACGACGGGTGGATCGACTTCAAGGAACCAGCGTTGTGCGCGACGTGTCATGCCACCGACACCCCGGGTGCGCCGGTCATTCGCACGATGCGCTCGGGCTTCGATCAGCTCAACGCCAGTTTCCACGAGGCTGAAGCCGTGCTGACCCGCGCCGAAGAGGCGGGCATGTTGGTGGACGACGGGATGACGGCGTTGCGGGACGCGCAGGAGCGCCGCGTGCGCCTTCGCGTGCTGGTGCATTCGTTTGCCGAAGAGCCGTTTACCGCGTCATTGACGGAAGGTCTTGCGGCCACCACGCGTGCGCAGGCGGCCGGTGAAGCGGCGCTCGAGGAGTTGTCGTTCCGTCGCCGCGGTCTCGCACTGGCCACGCTTGCGATCCTCGGATTCCTGCTCACGCTCGGGATCAAGATTCGGAGTTTGCCGAAACCGTAATATGCGGTTGATCCGATCTGGTGGACGGTTTAGTTACGCTGCGTAAGTCATCTTTCGTTCGTACGCCGCCGGACTCATCCGCCCGGCGGAGGAGTGCCGACGCCGTTGGTTATAGAACACTTCGAGGTAGTCAAACAAGCGGGCCTTGGCGTCGCCGTGACTCTCGAACCACTCGCCGAGTTCGCTCTTGACCGTCGAGAAGAACGCTTCCATGACGGCGTTGTCATAGCCATTGCCTCGGCGGCGCATGCTGCAGGTGATGCCGTGCGTCGCCAAGACCTCGCGATAGTCCTCGCTGGCGTACGTCGAACCGCGGTCGGAGTGATGGAGTAAGCCGGCGTCCGGGCACCGCCGCTTCAGCGCCATCTCGAGTGCGTTGATGGTGAGATGACGATCGTTGACCGCACTGATCGCCCAGCCGACGACAAACCGTGCATACAAATCGACGATCGCCGCCAGGTACGCTTTGCCCTGGTCGCCGATGCGCAGCTCGGTCGTGTCGCCGACCCACCGTTGATGGGGCGCCTGGGCGGTGAAGTCCTGCCGCAGCACGTTGTCGGCGATCGGTTGATCGTGATCGCTGTCCGTGGTGACCTTGTACCGCTTGACCACCCGGGCGATGAGGCCTTCTTCCTGTTTCAGCCGAATGATTCGCTTCCGACTCACATGTTCGCCCCACTCGATGAAGTCATCATGAATGCGCGGACTGCCGTAGTACCCGCGGCCGCCCGCAAACGACGCGTGCACGAGCACCTTCAGCCGTCGATCTTCTTGTGCGCGTTTCGATTCCGGGCGCGTGCGCGAGGCATAGAACCCGCTGGGCGATACGCCCAGCGTCCGACAGAGCGTGTGCACGGGATAGTGGGCCCTCTCCGCGACGATCGTCGCGAAGATCACTGCTGGTACTTGGCGAAGAGGGCGGAGGCTTTTTTTAGGATGTCGCGCTCCATGCGCAACTCCCGATTCTCTTTCCGCAGGCGCGCCAGCTCCTCGCGCTCCTCCCGCATCAGCCCGCTCCTGCCCTTGGTGCGCTCGGCCTGCGCCTGTCGGCCCCACAGCCCCAGCGCGGAGGGCGTCAAATCCAGCTCGCGGGCGACCGCACCGACCGTCTTGTCTTCGTCCAAGACCAGGCGCACGGCGCCATCCTTGAACTCCTCAGAGAACTGCCGGCGCGGACGCCGGCCACCTGCCTGTTGTGCCATTCTGGACATCGTATCCACCTTTCGGGACGTGTCCACCAGATCGGATCAACCGCAATGCCCCCCCCGATGGCCAGCAGCAGGCTGTCCGCCAGACTCTCGCGGATCAGATGGCCGCGCGATGCACCGAGCGCCACGCGCACCGCAAGATCACGCCGTCGGTCGAGCGCTCGGGCCACCATCAGGTTGGCCACATTCGCCACCGCCACGACGAAGACGAGCGTCACGGCAGCGGCGAGCAACCAGAGGTAGCCCCGGAAGTGCTGCACGTACGCGTCACGGAGCGGTGTGACCCGAAAACTCACGCCGGCGTTGCTGTCGGGATACTCCGTGGCGAGCCGCACGGCCAGGTCATCAACGGCACGCTGGGCCTGTGCGATCGAGACGCCTGGTACCAGTCGGGCAAGGCCGTGGCGTTGCCGCACGTCGCGGCGCTGGTAGGAGGCTGGAATCGGCGAGATCCCAGAGCTGCGCAACAGATCGGAGTCTGCGGGGAACGTCACACCCGGCGGCAACACGCCATGGATGACGTACCCCGGTGCCCCGTCCAAGGTCATCGTCTGGCCGACGATGTGCGGATCGCTGTCAAAGCGGCGCTGCCAGAGCGCATGCGAGATCACCAGGCCGAACTGTCGCGTGCGATCGTGATCAGCCGGAAACGTCTGACCGATGCGCGGCTGAATGCCGAGCACTTGAAACAGGTTGTGGGTCGTGATGGTGGCCGGCAACTCTTCTGGTGTGCCGAACCCGCTCGCGTTGTACATGCCCTGGTCGGTGAACAGGGCGATATCCTCGATCACCCGCGTCAGTCCCGCGAGATCGTCCTGTTCAGGCACGGTCAACGGACCGACTTCGTCACCGCGCACGCTGCTGATCTGGACCAGGCGGTCGGGCTCATAGAACGGCAGTGGCGCAAGCAGCAGCGCGTGCACCACCGAGAACACCGCCGCGTTGGCACCAATGCCAAGCGCGAGCGACAGCACGGCGGCCGCAGTAAACCCCGGCGCAGCCCCGAGGCGACGCGCGGCCAGGCGCAGGTCATGTCCCATTGGGAGGCACTGTGAGTCAAGTCTCGGCGTTCGTCACGACCTTGCCAACCAGTGGATGGTCTGGGCCAACGGATGGAGGCGTGGCCGTGGGCGCTGCGGCCGCTGGTAGCTCCGAATCAACCAGCCATGGGAAATTGCGTGGCGGCGTGTCGGCACGCACACACGCTGTAGCATGCCTGCCGAGTCGGTGCGTCGCGCACCCCTGGATGTCGTCATTGTTGGGGCCGGCGCTGCCGGCATCGGGTGTGCGGTGGTGCTGCGGGCAGTGGGCGCGCAGCGGCTCGCCGTCCTTGAGCGTGGGCGCGTCGGGCAGTCGTTCGAACAGTGGCCCGAGGGCATGCGCTTCATCACGCCCTCGTTTACCAGCAACCAGTTCGGGTCGCTCGACCTGAACGCGGTGGCCATCCAGACCTCGCCCGCCTTCACCCTGCGGTCGGAACATCCGACGGGCACGCAGTACGCGGGTTACCTGCGCGGTGTGGCGAAACACTTCGGCGTCAGGGTACGGCGTGGCATCGATGTCCAGTCGGTCACACGGCGCCACAACGGACCCGGATTTGTCCTCCACACGACCCGCGGCATCTATCGCACGCGCATGCTTGTCTGGGCCGCTGGCGAGTTTCAGCATCCAAGAACCAACGTTTTTCCCGGTGCTGACCTCTGCACACACACCTCACATGTGCGGTCGTGGCAGGACGTGGCGGGTGACCCTGTGTACATCATCGGCGGGAGCGAAAGCGGCATCGACGCAGCCACGCACCTGGCGACCGCAGGCCGTCACGTCGTGGTGCTCGACGCGCGCGCGCCGTGGACAGACTCCTCGTCCGACCCCAGCCTGGTGCTCTCGCCCTTTACGCTCGACCGCCTGCACAACGCACGCGGCACAGGACGGGTGGAGCTGTTCGGCGGTGCGAGTGTCACCCGCGTGGTGCAAGACGGTGAAGGTTTCCGGATCACCACGACCCGCGGTGAGTCGTTCCTGAGCGACCACCCGCCGCTGCTCGCCACAGGTTTTCTCTCGTCGGCCACCGGAGTCGCCGACCACTTCGCATGGACGGACGAGGGTACCGCCCTGCTGACGGCTGACGATGAGTCGACGACCACGCCGGGGTTGTTTCTGGTCGGCCCGAGCGTGCGTCACGAACGGGTGATCCTCTGCTTCATCTACAAGTTCCGACAGCGCTTCGCCGTGGTGGCCCGTGCGATCGGGACGCGGCTCGGTCTTGACCTGGCACCGCTCGAGGAATACCGCCGGGCACAGATGTTTCTCGACGACCTGTCGTGCTGCGGCGTTGAGTGCCAGTGCTGACAGTCGCCCGACACACAGGCGCCGCGCTTCTGCTGCTTGGTCCGGCGTGGCTGGCTGTGATGGTCGCGAACCATACAGCCGGCGTCGTGGACCCTCTGGTGCAGGCCATGATTGCGCCAATGGTGGAGGTCGCGCGCTCGGGGCCCGAGTGGCTGGCGGTGACACTCGCGGGTCGGTTCGGACTACTCACCATGGGTCCCCTGCTGCTGGTGTGGGCCGTGCCGGTGGCCGTGCTCCACGCGCTGCTCGTCGGCGTGTATCGGACCAGCGGGGTACTCGAGCGCCTCACAAACGCGGTGCAACCGCTCGTGCGTCCGTTTGGCCTGACCGGCCACGACCTCGTTCGCGTCGTGATGGGCTTCGGCTGCAACGTGCCGGCGGTGGTCGCCACCCGATCGTGTACCCAGTGTTCGAGGCCGGTGACCATGGCGGTGATCGCGTTCGGCGCGGCGTGTTCGTACCAGATGGGTGCCACCCTCGCGGTGTTCAGTGCCGCCAATCGTCCGTGGCTGGTCGTGCCGTTCCTTGCGGCACTCGGGCTCTCGACTCTGCTCTTCGCCCGTCTCGTCTCAACACCGCACGGCCGGGCGCACCTGCCACACGCCGGTGAACGCGCGCACACACGGCTTCGGCTTCCAACGCCTGGTCCTGTCTGGAGAGACGCCTCCGGCACCATTCTGAGTTTCTTCCAGCAGGCATTCCCCGTGTTTGTGGTCATCGCGGTGGCCGCGTCGATCAGTGACTGGCTCGGCGTCTTCACGCATCTGGCGTGGGCCATCACTCCCGCGATGGCGGTGTTCAACCTGCGGCCGGAGGCCGCGATCGCCGTCGTCTTTGCGTCGGTGCGCAAAGACGGCATCCTGCTGCTGGCCGAACCCGGAATCGTCGCCACGCTCACGGCCGTGCAGTTGCTGACGGCGGTGTATCTGGCCGGCGTGCTGGTGCCGTGTCTGGTGACCGCGGCGACCATCGCGCGTGAGCGCACGTGGCGGTTTGCCGGCGTGCTGGTGACGCGTCAGGTCGTGTTTGCGTGCGGCTGCGCGGCGGCGATTGCCTGGATCGGCGCAGCGCTCTGATCGTCGGCGGTCGCCTTGAGAATCCGGGTCTCGATTCGTTCCGCAAGGTCGAGCCAGGCGTTCGCGAGGGCGTTTCCCGGCACCACGGAATCCTTGAACTCGCGCGCGCACTGGATCCGCCATGTCGCACCAGCGTGAGCGAGCACCCAGCGTTCGTATGACGCGATCCACCTGAAGACGTTGAGCGCCGCCCACCACGCCGGCGCGGTGTCTGCCCGCTCAAGCGGCGGCAGGTCGTCGCGGCACCACACGGTTCTGAGCGCGTCGGGTTGCGACACGATATGCGGCATCGTGTGGTAGCGGTACAACACGAGCGGCCCACCCTTCGCTGGCACCATCGCCACGCCGAAACCCCACAACACCGCCCACCCATTGTCGGCCAGGGGTACGTGATACGCAGAGGACCGGAGCTGGCCGGGCGCCTCCGGCCTGACGCGTGACGCGCCGAACGCCAGCAGCAGATTGCCGCTTTCGCGTCGAATGTCGCAGCCCCAGCACCAGCACTGCTGATGCATCAACTTCTCAAGCTCGCGCCGCATGGCTGCCGGCACCACACTGGTCTTGCGACGCGGCGGTGACGCCGCCTGGCGGCGGGTGCGTGAACGACGGGGTGGCATGCCGACAAGCAGACACCGCCCGGTGCACCAGAGGAACGAGTTTCCGTTCATCGGCTGCACCGACGCTCTCGCTGGTAGTCTGGCACCCATGAACGGTTGCGGTGGCGGCGGAGCGACGCACGGGGCGCGCCGCCACTCGCGGGCTCTGGTTGACCACTGGTTGAAAACCTCTCACTCTCCGGCCGGCCTCGTGACGAAGATACGCGCGTGGCGCGCGTTGTCATCAAACTGGTTTCCACGGCCGGCACGGGGCACTTCTACACGACAACCAAGAACCCGAAGACGACCTCGACCAAACTCGAACTGCGCAAGTACGACCCGAAGGTGCGCAAACACGTCCTCTACCGTGAGGGCAGCAAGGTCTGATCATGCCGAATGTCTGTGCCGTCACCGGCAAACGCCCTCGTCGCGGCGGCAACACGTCTCATGCCAACAACCGAACGGGCCGGTGGTTCAAACCGAATCTGCAGTCCCGCCGTTTTTATGTGCCGAGTGAGCGCCGCTGGATCCGTCTGAAGGTATCCACGCAGGGGATTCGACTGATCGACAAGATCGGCATCGAAGCGGCCCTGGCCCGTGGTGCCGAGCTGACGCGTTGACCCGCATCACCGCCCTGCTGCTCCTCGTGCTCGCGGGTGGTGTCTGTCCCGCCCATGCGCAAATCCGTGCGTCGGAACGCGCGACTGTGGCCCAGAACGTCGACGGCTCCCGCATCACCGTCGACTACTCGCGTCCGCGCGCTCGCGGACGCGTGATCTACGGCAACCTGGAGCCCTGGGGTCGTGCGTGGACACCGGGTGCCGACGATGCCACGACACTGGAAGTGAGTCGACCTGTGCAGCTGCTCGGGATGACCGTTCCGAAGGGACGATATTCCGTGTGGCTGGTGATCGAGGAGACCGGCCCGTGGACGTTTGTCCTTGATCCACGAGACACCCTGTACCACACGGCGTTTCCCACACCCACCCCGGAACAGTACCGGGCGCCGATCACGCCGATCACCGTGCCGCACACCGAGGTGTTGACGTGGGACTTCCCCGAGGTGAGCACGTCAGGTGCCGTGCTCGAGATGCGTTGGGGCACTCAGGCGGTGCGTGTGCCCATCTCGGTCACGCCGACGTACGCGATGACGATCACGGAGGCCGCTGCAGCGCCGTATCTGGGCACCTACGACTTCACGTGGACGGATCCCGACAACAAGGAGCCCCGGTCGCAGTTCACCATCATCTGGCGCGACGGCAGACTCGTCGGACAGTGGACACCGGCACAGTTCGGCATGACCGAGACGTGGCTGCTGGGGGACGGCCCTGATCGGTTCGTGCGCAGCCTTGTGCGCAACGGCGAGCTGTGGGCCACGATCGAATCCTCCGCGTTCGTCTTCCAGCGCTCGAACGGCCTGGTCACAGGATTCGAACTGCGGGCCCCAAGCGGCGTCAGTGCAATTGGGGTGCGGCAGACAAGCGACCCGATTCCGTACACGGCCGGATAGCAGCCACGTTATCAACCACACAGACCAGAAGCCGCACCAGTCACCCGCATTTGACACCCACTTCCGGTGTGAATTGGCACGTTCATCAGATTGCGGTCACGGACAACGCGACACTCAGGCAAGCTGGCGCGCGCGAAGCAGCACGTGACGTTCGGCGTACTGGGATTGCACTGTGCGGTCGAGGGCCGCGCGCTGGAGCAGGCCTTGGGCCGGTGCCAGGGCATCACCGGGGTCCACCTGAATCAGACCCAGGCGACCGTCTCGTTCCACGCAGCCTCGGAGTCCGCGGTGGTCCGAGCGCAAACGGCGGCACAACATGCGGGTGTACGTCTGGTGGACGTCGAAACGCTCCGACGCCGTGTGCTGGATGTCGATCGTCGGACCTGGATCTCGGGCGGACTCGCCGTCGCGGGCTTCCTCGTCGGCCTCGCGGCGCAGGTCGCCGAGTCGGGACAGTGGCTGGCGCTGATTGCCGACGTGGACCACGACCATCCGCAACTGGTCAGCGGTCCGGCCTACCTGATGGCCATCGCCGCCGCAGCTGTCACCCTGCTTCCCAACGCCTGGCGATCGCTCACGCAGGCCCGGCTCGACATGCACGTGCTGGTGGTGGTGGCCGTCATCGGAGCGGTCTGGCTCGGCGAGGTCGCCGAAGGCGCCGCCGTCGCCACCTTGTTTGTCGTGGCGGTGTGGCTTGAAGCGTGGAGCGCCGCGCGCGCGCGCCACAGCGTGGCTGGTCTGATGCAGCAGGAGACGTCGTGCCGCTGCAGTCATGGCGACGAGCCGCACACGCCAGCGTCCACCCCCTCGGGACACTGGAGAACAAATGGCGTCCCCACGGGGATTCGAACCCCGGTCTTGGCCTTGAAAGGGCCACGTCCTAGGCCTCTGGACGATGGGGACTCCGGAGGCGAAACCTGACAAGTGTAGCAGATTCCACGAGACGGGCTGAAGTACCATTTCCGGCAATGCTCGCTCTGTGTGTTTGCCAGAGCCGATCTCCGTACGCTGCTGCTTCGTTTCAACCTCGCGGCCCAGTTGGTGTGACCCATGAAGATTGAACCGTTTCTGCTCGAACGTTGGATGACGCGTCATGAGACGCACGTGAAGTACGACATTGCGGAAAGCGGCATCCTGCCGCTCTCGGCCCAGGACCTGCTGAACTTCGAACCACCCGAGACCCGCGCGGCGACGCTCGAGTCACTCCTGCAGCTGCCGCTCGGGTACAGCGAAGCGCGCGGCACGGTGGCCTTACGCGACGCCCTGGCGGCCACCTACACGCAGGTCACCGCCGAGCAGATGCTGGTCACCACCGGCGCCATCGAGGCGAACTATCTGCTCTTCCACGAATTGCTCGAGCCTGGGGATCACGTCATTGCGCCGTACCCCGCCTATCAACAGTTGTACAGCGTGCCCAAGGCGATTGGCTGCGAGGTGTCGTTGTGGTCGGTCGGACCGGAGACGAGCTACCAGTACGACGTGGACCACCTCGAGACGATGATCACCCCGAAGACGAAACTGATCGTTGTCAACACGCCGCACAATCCCACGGGCGCGATGTTGTCGCCGGAGGCTGCGGCTCGCGTGTACGCGCTGGCGGAACGCGTGGGGGCGTGGGTGCTGGGTGACGAGGCGTACCGCTGGCTGGCGGTGCCCAACGGCGCGCCGTTTGCCAGGCCGATGATCGAACACGGGCCACGGGGCATCAGCGTCGGCACGTTGTCGAAACCGTATGGGCTGCCCGGGCTGCGCATTGGCTGGATGGCGGCGCCACCGGAGATCATCCAGCGATGCTGGGGGCTGCGTGACTACATCACGCTCAGTCCGGGAAAACTGAACGACGCCCTCGCGTGTCTCGCGTTGCGCCACCACGATCGCATCGTCGCGCGCAACCACGACATCATCCAGACGAATCTGGCCGTGGCCCAGCACTGGATCGACGCGCGTCGTGACTACCTGTCGTGGACCGCGCCGCGAGGCGGCCTGCTGGCGCTGCTGAAATACGACTTGCCGGTGGCGTCACTGGAGCTGGCGGACACGCTGGCGCTTGATCACTCCGTGATGCTGGCGCCGGGGTCGGCCTTCGGCTACGAGCACCATCTGCGGTTGGGGGTCGGGCAGCGACCCGACATCTTTGCAGCGGGACTCACCGAAGCGGGGCGGTGCTTTGACGCGATTCGCGCGCGTTAGTCTTTCCGCAGTATTGACTGGGTGAGCATCGAGAGGGCGATGCCGCCGTCGAGGACGTACCCGTCGTAGTCGGTCACCACCTGATGGCGATCAAAGACCGCGGTCATCACCAGCGACGTGATACCACCTGCGAGGCCGGCGAGCGCCAGGTCCCACGTGTGTTGACTCGCCATGCGACGACACCGGTGTCCCGTGGTGAGGTGCCCGTGGCACTTGGGACAGGTGGCCATTCAGGAGTCGAGTGTACCTCCGTCATGTGGGGAAATTCACAACGAGACGTGAAGGACGTGGAGTTCTCTTGAAGAAACGGTTGGTGGGCCGCGGTGGAATCGAACCACCGACCCTCTGGTTAAAAGCCAGGTGCTCTACCCCTGAGCTAGCGGCCCGCCAAGACTGCCGATTGTAACACTGCCGCCTCAGAGAATTTCCTGGCCAAGCGCGGAGAGGGCCAGTTCGGTGCCCAGCACTGCCGTCTGGTTCTGGTGATCGAGGATTGGGTTGATCTCGACCAGATCGAGGGCGGTCAGCTTGCCGGAGTCGTCGATCATCTCCATTACCATGTGCGCCTCGCGGTAGTCGAGGCCGCCCTTGACCGGGGTGCCCACACCAGGCGCGATGGTGGGATCACACACGTCCAAATCGAACGACACGTGAAGGCCGGTCGTGCCGGTGGTGGCAATCTTCAAGGCACGCTGCATCACGACCGCGATGCCGTCCCGGTCGATATCCTTCATCGTGAAGACGTGCACGCCGGACTCACGGATGCGGCGCTTTTCGCCGTCATCGAGATTCCGGATGCCAATGAGCACCACCTTGTCGGCGCGCACTTTCGGAGAACGGGTGGTACCGAGGCGCGCCAGTTCTGCGGGCTCCGGACCGATGAGCGCCGCCAGCGGCATGCCGTGCACGTTCCCGCTCGTCGTCGTAGCCGGCGTGTTCATGTCGCCATGCGCGTCGATCCACAACACGCCGATGTCGCCGCCGTTCGCCGCGGCGAAGTCCGCCGACGCGCCGACGGACCCGGCGGCAATGGAGTGATCACCGCCGATGACAATCGGCACCGCGCCGTCGGTGAGCGACTGGAAGGTGTGCTGATACACGCGCTGGCACACGCGCGCGATGTCCTTGATGTAGCGCTTCTGTGGATCACGCGCCGTCTGCGTTTCGGGAATCGGGGCAGGGAGGTCGCCCCTGTCGACGACCACGTAACCCATGCCCGCGAGACGTTCGCCCAGTCCGGCGATTCGCACTGCCGACGGCCCCATGTCCACACCACGCCGGCCTCCGCCCAGATCCAGGGGCACTCCGAGGATGTGCACAGTCCGAAGGGTCATCGCAGTTTGTAAGTGAGCGAGATGCCCTCGCCTGACGGTGCGATGACTGACGACCACGCACCGGGATGAGTCCAGATCGCGTCGAGGAAGTCGCCCATGCCCTCGCGTTTGTTGACGACGTTGTGTGCGAGGAAGACGCCGCCCGGGTTCAACCGGGGGAAGGTCATCTCGAAGAAACGCTTGTAGTCCTGTTTCCACGCGTCGAGGAAGATCATGTCGAACGAGCCGTCGATTTTCGGGATTTCCTTGAACGCATCCCCGGCCACGACATGGACGACGTCCGACAACCCGGCGCGCTCGATATTTTCGGCCGCCTCCTGCGCGCGCACGGGGTCGTACTCGATCGTCATCAGGGTGCCGCCGGTTTCCCGAAGGCCCTGCCCGATCCAGATGCCGGAGTACCCGCTGGCGCCGCCGATCTCCAGCGCGCGCTTCGTGCCGCGCGTGGCGACCAGCACCCGCAGGAACTGCCCATCCGCTTCCGAGATCGCCAGCATGCCGGCGTCCCGGGTCTTGATCTCGTTGAGAATCGGCGTGACATCGATCGCCTGGGGAACTGTGGGCGCCGGCAGTCCCCGTTGTCCCATCGCCACCGCGCCGATGGCCAGCACACACGCGCCAAACACCACGAGTCCCGCACTCTTGAACATCGTCAATTCCCGTCCGTCAGTCGCGCGCGAGCAGCGATTGTGCCAGCGCCGTCAAGTCGTCCATCCACAGCGGCTTGTAGCGCACCGTGGCACCCAGCGACCGCATTTCGGCCAGGATGGGTTCACTTAGAAAGTAGTCGCCTGTCACGATGGCGACCGGGGTGTCACGGAGCCGGGCATCGCGGCGGAGCTGGCGGAGAAAGTCCAGGCCACTGACCACGGGCATCCGCATGTCGAGATCATGGCGTCCGGCGGATCGATGCCCGCGGCGTCGAGGGCCGCCTGAGCGCTCTGGACCGAGGTGACCCGATGGCCGTCCAGGGTCAACATGCGCGCAAACGTCTCTCCAACCACGTGGTCGTCGTCGACGATGAGAATGTGCGCCACGAGGAGGATTCTACATGGGCTGGTGGGAATAGTGCTACGATACGCGCGCCGTTATCTTGCTGCCTTGTGGGCAGTTGGCTCGATCTGGCGTGCGCCCTAACGGCGTCGGAGGCCTCGTGTCGCCCATCTATATTCGACCCGCCCGTGAACAGGCAGAGCACGACCGCCTGATTCTGTTTCTCGAGGCGAAGTATCAAAAGAAGTATGAAGTCCTCATCAACAAGGGCGAGTCGAAGGACTATGCCCTGAAGGTCGGGACGGGCACTTATTTCCCTGACTTGATTCTCCAGGAGGCCAGAAAGCCCGCCGGAGTCATTGAGGTCGAGACGGGGGAGTCCACCAACAACCTTGAGGCGCTGGCCCAGTGGGTGCATTTCGGCAAGGCGAAGGTGCCGTTTCATCTGTATGTGCCTGTGCTGATGTATGACGCTGCGCGCCGGTTCTGCGAAATGCACCAGGTGACGGTGACTGAAATCTGGACCTACCGGTCACTGATGAACGGGTTTGATCTGGTGCGCGTGTTTCACGACCCGCAGGCGGTTGCCAAGTCCGGCAAGGGGCCCGTCGCGAAGGTTGTGGCGATGCCCAAGCAGGTCGAAGTGCCGCGGTCGGAGCCGGCGATTGAAGCGGTGGAAGAAATTCTCGCCAAAATCGGCAGCCGCGAAGCGGCAAAGGCCGCCGCGAAGGCCGCGGCGCGCCCCAGTGTGAAGACGATTGTGAAGTCGGTCGTGCCGGTGAAGCCCGTCGCGCCTGTGAAGCCTGTGGCGGCACCCGCGCCTGCGCCCGCGCCGTCGAAGGCCTCGACTCAGGTGAAGAAGGCGGCTGCGCCGGCCAAGCCGGCCAAGCCGGTGAAACCGGTGAAACCGGTGAAGAAGAGCAGCAAACCTGCGTGGAAACCTGCGCCGAAGCCTGTCAAGAAGGCGGCGGCGAAGAAGCCCGTGGTCAAGCCGGTGATCAAGAAGGTTGTCGCGAAGAAGGCGGCCTCGAAGCCGGTCAAGAAGGCGAAGGCCGCCAAGAAGGCGAAGGCCAGGCCGAAGAAGAGGTAAGTTCTGCCGTTCATCCGCCACGCCCACGACAAACGTGGGTATGACTGCACGTATGTGATGCACGCGACACGCCCCGGTGCCGGGCAGGCGCGCACGAAACTGCTCTACATGTTTCGGTCGCCGTCGCACGTCCAGATCGGCCGCAAGCCCCTCGACCCTGAAGTGCGTGAGGCACTGGAGCATACCCATCCGGATCTGACCTTCGACTGGAACGGATTGTTGCGGGAGAATCCGGTGCCGTCGCGACAGCCGAGGACCGATCCGCATGATCCACGGGATCGCGCCAATCGAGGCCGTGCGGCGCGAGGGCAGAAGCCGCCGCGCCCTGAGGTTCCTGCGGATGACTCGGCATTGGGCCAGGCCGTCGGATCGGCGGAAGCCGCGCGCCTCCGGCAGCGCTACGCCGAACTGGTGCAGCGGGTTGGGCGTCGCGCCCGGACGCCCGAAGAGCGCGATCGCCTGCTCGGAGAGCTGGCCGGCGTCAATCCTGATACGTGGGCGGGGCCGGATGTCATTCGTCAGCAGGCGCGGGGGGCCGACAAGGTGTGGGACGCCGTTGCGACCCAGGTGCCGAAGCGGCATCGTGGCCGTCGCGGAGGCAGCCCAGACCAGCCGGCGCCCGCCGATGTCATAATCGGGGAACGAGATCACACCGATGAACGCGAGAACACGACTGATTCCTCTGCCTCTCTTGTTGCTGACAGTGCTGGCGACCGTGACGCTGAACGGCCAGCAGCGCCCGCAGCCCCAGGCCCAGAGTCCGCAGCGACCGACGTTCACGAGCCAGGTTGACCTGGTCAAAGTGGACGTCATGGTCCGCGACAAGAGCGGGCAGTTTGTCCCGACGCTGAAGCGCGAGGACTTCACGATTCTTGAAGACGGCGTCCCCCAGAATGTGTCGGACTTCCGGCTGGTGTATGGCGGCCGCGAACTGGCGGTCGAGGTGATCAACGCGCCGACGGCGGCTCCGGAAGGCATGATTCTGCCGCCGACCAGACCGGTTGCGGACGTGGCCGGCCGGGTGTTCATCATTTTCATCGACGACCTGCATCTGCAGGCGTCCGATTCACCGCGCGTGCGCAACCTGCTCACGCAGATCACGAACACGCTCATTCATGACGGCGACCTCTTCGCCGTAGTGTCCACTGGGCCTTCGTCGATCGAAGTGAATCCGACCTACGACCGGAGCCGGCTGACCGAGGCCATCAAGAAGGTGATGGGCAACGGCATGTCGGTGGACGACATTCTGCTGGCGCCATCGTCGATCGCCGGACCCCAGGAGATCCGGCATCGGGTCAACGTGGCGTTTTCGACGGCGTACGACCTGCTGGAGCAGATGAAGACATCGGATACGCGACGTAAGGCGTTTGTCTATTTGAGCGCCGGGTACGACTTCAACCCGTTTGCCGACTCACGCTGGAAGCAGGAACAGGAGCGGTACGCCAAGCCGGACCCGAAGACCGATGGGGTCACCAATGAGAAGGCGCTGGACTCGACCAACAGCAGCAACACGATTAATCCGTTCGACAGTGGGAGCTTCGGGTTCGCCCAGGCCGACCTGGTGTCGCAGCTGGCCGAACTGACCCGGGCTGCGAACCGGGCCAACGCGACGTTCTACACCATTGACCCGCGAGGCCTGATTGCGGGGCCGGACATCAACAACCTGACCCTGACCACCGCGGAGTGGCGCAAGTACGTGCAAACCACGGTGGATTCGCTGAAAACCATTGCGGACCTGACCGGTGGGTTTTGCATCTGCAACTCGAACGACTTCAAGCGGGGGTTGGAGCGAATCGACGCCGAAACCAGCGACTACTACCTCCTCCGGTATTACTCGAGCAACCCGGACCCCCTCCGCCGGGTCCGAAATATCGAGGTCAAGGTCAACCGTGACGACGTGGATGTGGTCCACCGGACCCAGTGGGCGCTCCCCATTCCACGCCGGCGCTGACCGTCCGGCACCCGCCGGAAATTTAATCGCCCTGTAACCCGGGAGCCACCTCGGGCTTCCAGGGGGTACTGCTATACTGCCCAGCGCTGGCCAGGGCCGTGAAGGCGGCCCGAGGGCAGGCGAATTCCGGCTGTCGTTACTTTCACCATTGGAGACGAAGATGAAGTTTTTGAGCAAGGCAACGCTGTGTTTCAGCTTGATGCTGGGCCTGGCGCTGGCCGCTGCGGTTCCTGCGGCCGCGCAGACCGTGACGACCGGCGTGATTTCTGGTGCGGTCGTTGACCCGCAGGGCGGCGTGCTGCCCGGTGCGACGGTTGTGGCCGTCCATGTGCCGACTGGCACGACGTATGAGGGTGTGACGCAGGCCGATGGCCGCTTCCAGCTGCTGAACGTGCGTGCAGGCGGTCCCTACACGGTGTCCGTCACCATGTCGGGTTTCCGCAAGGACGAACAGACCGGCATCATGGTGAATCTCGGTGAGGAACGCGCCGTCGCGTTTTCGCTGAAGCTCGAATCCGTGAGCGAAACGGTCACCGTCACCGGCACCGCGCCGGCCATTGACACGATGCGCGCCGGCACCTCCGCAAACATCGCGGCGGAAGTGAAAGAGAACCTGCCGACCATTTCGCGCAGCCTGATCGACGTCGTCCGCATCAACCCCTACTTCAACGCGATTACGACCAACAACACGGTCACGGCCGTGTCGGTGGCGGGGCGAAACGCGCGCTACAACAGCATCCAGATCGACGGCGCCGTGAACAACGACCTGTTCGGTCTCGCGGAATCTGGCACGCCCGGCGGTCAGACGGACACGCAGCCGATCAGCTTCGATGCGATCGCGCAGATTCAGCTGGTGGTCTCGCCGTACGACGTGCGGCAGGGCGGCTTCTCCGGCGGCGGCATCAACGCCGTCACCAAGAGCGGCACGAACCAGTACAGCGGCACGGCGTTCTACTTCGGCCGCAACCAGGACTGGATCGGCAAGGGCATCACCAATACGGCGGTCTCGAACTTCAAGGACCAGCAGATGGGCTTCACCGCGGGTGGCCGGCTGGTGGAGAACAAGGCGTTTTTCTTCGGCAGCGCCGACTGGGGCCGCCGTTCAACGCCGACCGGCTTCTGCATCACGGGCTGCGGCCAGGAGTTTGCGGGTGCGCCGGCGGACGTCAACCGCTTCTTCAGCATCCTCGAGTCCAAGTATGGCTACACGGTGCCGAATGCGCGCGACGGGTTCAGCCGCACGACCGACTCCGACAAGTTTCTCGGCAAGATCGACTTCAACCTCAACAACCAGCATCGTCTGACGGTGCGCCACAACTACGTGAACGGCCTCAACGACATCGGCGGCACGAGCCGCACGTCGTACACCACGCCGGATGGTTTCTACCGGATTCGGTCGAAGACCAACGGCTCGGTGGTGCAGCTCAACTCGACGTTGGGCAACGCGGTGAACGAACTGCGCGTGTCCTACACGCGCGTGCGTGATCGTCGCGCCGGCCAGTCGTTTGAATCCAAGGCCTTCCCGCGCACGACGGTGCGAATCGCCAGCGGCCTGCAGATCACGGTCGGCCGTGAAAACTTCTCGACCGCCAACGAACTGGACCAGGACATCGTGGAAATTCACGACGACTTCACGATGGTGCGCGGCCAGCACACAATCACGATTGGCACGCACAACGAGCTGTTCAAGTTCCGGAACCTGTTCATCCGCGACAACTTCGGCACCTACACGTTCAACAGCCTCGACTTCTTCGATCAGGGGCTCGCCCAGCAGTTCGATTACAGCTACCCAGTGGACCCGAACAAGCCGGCCGCCGCGTTCGCGGTACGGTCGCTCGGCTTCTACATCGGCGACCAGTGGCGTGTGCGTCCGAATGTGACGCTGACAATGGGTGCGCGTATCGACATGCCGCTGTTCCCGGACAAGCCGACCGCCAACCCGGTGTCGGTGGCCAACTTCGGTCTCGCGACCGACGAAACGCCCGGTGGCATCAACTACTCGCCGCGTCTCGGCTTCAACTGGGACATCAACAGCGACGGCAAGCAGCAGGTGCGTGGTGGCATCGGCATGTTCTCCGGCCGGACCCCCTACGTGTGGCTGTCGAACCAGTACGGCAACACGGGCATCGAGTTCCAGCGCATCGGCGCGTCGAACAACAACAACAACCGCATCCCCTACGTGACCAACGCGACGGGGCAGCCGCGGACCGTGACGGGCGCGAGCGGGTCGTCGTTTACGAACGAAATCGACCTCATCGATCCCGACTACAAGTACCCGTCGCTGCTGCGCGGCAACCTTGCCTATGAGCGCGAACTGCCGTGGGGCCTGGTCGGCTCGCTCGAAGGGCTGTTCACCAAGGACCTGCAGGACGTCAAGTACCAGAACCTCAACTATGTGGCGTGCGGCACGGCGGGCACGGCGGCGTGCACGGGCGGCAACGCCAACACAGTCGGCAACATTCCGAAGTACACGCGCAAGGTGACGACGCTCAGCGACGTCATCTTCCTGACCAACTCGAGCGAAGGCTACAGCTGGAGCGGTGTGGCGGAACTCCGGCGTCCGTTCAACAACGGCTGGTTCTTCTCGAGCTCGTGGCTCTACGGCCGGTCCAGGTCCATCATGGACGGCACGTCGAGCCAGGCCGCGTCGAACTGGGGTAACACCCTGATTCGGACGAATCCGAACGAGCCGGAACTGGCGACCTCGGTCTACGATCCGGGGCATCGCGTAACGTTCACGGCGTCGAAGCAGTTCGGGCTGTTTGGTGATGCCACGGCGACGGCGTCGCTCTACTACTCAGGCCAGTCGGGCCGGCCGTACACGCTGCGGTTCTTCAACGACGTCAACGGCGACGGCCGCACCAGCGACCTGCTCTACATCCCGGCGAACGCTTCAGAAGTCGCGTTCACGGGCGGCACGTACCAGAACCTGGTGAACTTCATGCAGGAAGAAGGCTGCCTGGATGACTTCATTGGCCAGATCATGCCGCGCAACGTGTGCCGCGCGCCCTGGCAGAACCAGCTCGACTTTGCGTTCAAGGTTGGCCTGCCGTTCCAGCGCGTGAAGGCGGAGATCACGCTGGACGTGCTGAACATCCTCAACCTGATGAACAGCGGGTGGGGCCTCCAGGAATACACCACGTTCAACTCAATCGCCCCGGTCACGGCCACCCTCGCGGGCGGCCAGATTACGGCGTACAACATCAGCTTCCTCACGGGCTCGACGTTCCGTCGCTACAATCGCGACGATTTGCGCTCGCGGTGGCAGATGCAGTTGGGCGGCCGGCTCCGCTTCTAACAGCCCGCAGTCCGCGGTCCACTAGTCCGCGGTCCGAAAACACGAACGCCCCGATCAGCGAAAGCTGGTCGGGGCGTTTCTCTTTCTTGGGGAGTGCGGACGAGCGGCCTAGAGCAGTTTTCATAACCATGTAGGTGCGCCGTATCCGCAGTGTCGGAGGTAGGCGGCGCACTCGGTGGCGGTGGAGAGACCAAGTGCGACCGCGAAGTGCTGGCACACCTGATCGAAGGTGCGCGGGCGCGTCTTCCTGAGATATGCCTTGAGCTTGGCGAACACCAACTCGATCGCATTGAGATCGGGACTATACGGCGGCAGAAAGTGGATTGTGGCCCCGGTCGCTTCGATGGCGGTGCGGACGGCGGCTTGCTTGTGGATCACAAGATTGTCCAACACCACGCGGTCCCCTGGACGCAAAGTCGGCACCAGCACGTGCTCGACATACGACAGGAAGCTCACGTTATCGAGTGGGCCATCGAAGACGGCCGGCGCGGTCACCCCGTCGTGGCGCAGGGCCGCGAGGATCGTGAACGTCTTCCAGTGGCCGAACGGCGCGTGATCGAGCAGCCGCTGTCCACGTGGGCTCCGGCCGTAGCGGCGGATAAAATCAGTCGTGACGCCACTCTCGTCGAGAAATACCCACGCCGACGTTGCCAACGGCGGAGCCATGACGCGCCACGCCTCGTGTGCGGCCACGACATCGCTGCGGCGTTGCTCAACGGCGTAGACGGTTTATTGTAACGGTCAGATCCAGGCGCTGCAGCGCGCGCCACACCGTGGCCAAACTGGCGGAGGTGCCCAGCGCCGCTTGGATCTCCACCAAGGTCCGATCCGGCTGTGCCGCGACGATCGCGCGCAAGCGATCGTCGGCGCCGGCCAAGACGCGGGTGCGAAATTTCACTTGCTGCCGCGGTTCGATCTCGCCGGTCTCACGACGCCGCTGCAGCAATCGATGCACCCACGCGCGACTCACGCGGTATTTGGCGGCCACGACATCCGCCTTCATCCCCGTGTCCCAGTCCTCCAAGACTCGCGTCCGCAAGTCCATTGAATACGCGGGCATACGCCGCCTCCCTCCGAGAGGAGTACCATGCCCGCGTACTAGGTACAACTGAAATCCGCTCTAGGTGAGCGCTTCGCGAACCCGCGCGACCGCTTCCTCAAGATAGTGCTCGTCGAGCTCAATGCCAATGAAGTCGAGCCCCAGTCGTCCGGCGGCGATCGCGGTGTTGCCGAGACCCAGGAACGGGTCGAGCACGGTCTTCACGCGGTCGACGCCGTGGAGGCGCAGGCACTGCTCAGGCACCTTTGGCGGAAAGCAGGCAGGGTGTGGGCGATCGCGGTCGCGGCTCTGGATCGTCTCGTACGGGATGAACCAGGTGTTACCGCGGCAGCGCTTGCCGTCCCCGCCGGTGGCCCAACGGGCGGCGTTGGACTTGTCCTGGTAGGGGACGCCCACGGCCCGTCGATCCAGCTTGGTAGTGCCGGCCGGCGTCAGATGAAAGATGTATTCGTGGCAGTCGTTCACGAACCGGTCACTGTTGATCGGTTTGTAGTGACCGACTGCGAGATCCCGGTCGATGCCTGAGGCGTCACTGGTGGACTCCTTGTCGATGGCGATCGACTTGACCCAGTGGATCGTGTTCTGGAGCTTGTAGTACCGCCGGGCCACCTGGGCCACTTCGAGCGGAATCCAGGGGTCGGTCGGTTTCGCGCCGACATTCAGAAAGAGGGACCCTTCAGGGCCACTCAGGCGCGACGCGGCCCGCAGCCACTGGTCCGTCCACCCCAGGTATTCGGCCCGTGGCATGTCGTCATCGTAGGTCCGGTACTTGATCCCGAGGTTGTACGGCGGGGACGTGACAATAGCGTCGACACTGTGTGGGGCGAGACGCCCCATCACCGGTACACAGTCGCCAAGATAAAGACGGAAAGTCGACCCGCCAATCACGAATTGATGTCGGGGACCGCTGAGGGAACGAAGGGCCGGTCGGGCGGTTCTCCGGGCGACCGGGCGGGTAGTGGATCGAAGCGCGAGAGCCATGTGACAGGCTTCTCGGCCGTTCAGGGGCCGAAGTACAGACCCCTGCTGTAACTCTTACGCGCGTACCGCCATGGTCGGAGTAAACCCGTGCGCCACGCGGTCGGCGCTCACCGGCTGATTCCTCACATGGCTCGAGGAGGCACACACGGTACCCTTTTCCTCGATGTAGGTGATTTCCCGTTCGCTGCCCACTTCTCGGTAGCGGCCGGTGACACACCCACAGGTCAGCGTGGTGAACCCCAACAAACGAACCAGGCTCATGCCGTGACCTCCAACCCGGAAAGATGCTTCCGTGCGTTCCGTGCTATGCAAGCGACGTGCCCGACTGGCGAAGAGTTCCGGATTACCCGGGATCGCATCGTTGCCTCAGTAATCGGCCGAACTTCGATGTTCCTGCAGTACGACTGCCGCGATCACTGCGTACACGTGTGTCGAATTCGCTACGAATGTTGGATTTTTGACAACAAAAACTTGGAGACCAGTCCTCATCGGGCCGTCTGAACTGGAGGCGGCCGGACGCGTTCGATGAGGTTGGGCTAGGTGGGGTTTGCAGACTTGAGCGCCGCCAGGTCGAGGGTGCGTTGTGCGGCAGCGTAGGCCCGGGCGCGGACGATGCGGATGACAAAAGCGAGGTGGACGAGGCTGAAGACGAAGAGCTCGATTGCGCCGCCCTCCACACCGGCCACCGACAGGACGGCGGACACAATGTTCAGGGTGGTGGCAAAGATGAACAGGCTCGAAAAGAGGGGGTCGACTGTGCCGGCGGCCGGACCGGGCACGGTGCCGAACCGCATGGCGGTGTGCTCCCAGGAGGGGCTGTCCGGGGAGCCCTCGTATTTCACCTGGAGGTAGCGCCCAATCCGTTCAACCCCGACATGCAGCGCAAATGTGGCCTCAAACCCGGCCGCCAGCACCAGAAGGGGAATCAGGGTGGCGACGGGAGTCGCAATCCAGACCTCGGTGACCAGGCACAGGGTGGCCCACGCGATGATGGTGGCAACCACCAAGGAGACCCGGAGGGTGCCTCGTTCCCGAATTGTGGCCCGGAGGGCCGCAAATTCCTCGGTTCTGAGGGGATTGGGCTGCAGGGGGGTGGTCATGCGACCGATAGTCTACGCGGCGGTGTGGTACTATCCGCCAGGTTTCACGATTATTTTTCAGCGCCAGAGGTGTTGGTAGTGCTCGGACTCGGCCGACTGACTAGAACAATTTTTGCGTTGGCCGCGGTCGGCGTCGTTGCGCTCGTACCCGTGGCCGCGGCGGCGCAGACAGCCCAGAAACCGACGACCACCACCCGCACGGCCGCGGCCCGAGCCCGCGCGGCGAAGCAGGCCCGCGCGGCGGCGGCCGCCCGCCTGGTGCGGGAGGCCGAAACCCCGAAGTTCAAGACCGACATTCTCGGCAACCTCGTTCCGGATGTCAGGGCGGCGGCGGCGATTGTGTTTAACCCCCAGACCAACGAGGTGCTGTGGGAGGCCAATTCCCACGACCAGCGGCCCATTGCGAGCCTCACCAAGCTGATGACGGCGCTGACGTTCATCGCCGACGAGCCCGACATGGACCGCAAGGTCACGGTCGTGGCGGCAGATACCCGCGCGGCCGCTGTCACGTACCTGCGGAGCGGTGAGTCGGTGACACTGCGCGACGTGCTGCACCTCACGCTGATCGCCTCAGACAACGCGGCTGCCCGCGTGCTTGCGCGGACGTCGGAAGGCGGTTCGCCGGCGTTTATCCGGCGGATGAACGAGATGGCCCTCCAACTGGGGCTGACGAGTGCGCAGTTTACGGATCCGTCGGGCCTGCACGCGGCCAACGTAGCGTCGGCCTATGACATCTCGCACCTGATTGCCTACGCCAGCGCCAATGCCACTCTCGCGCCGATTATGCGCAAGTCGTCGCATGAAGTCCGGACCAGCCGGCGCGTCGTGACCGTGCGCAGCACCTTGAACAAGCTCTTCGGCACCGGTGTGGACGTCGTGGGCGGAAAAACAGGGTTCATCAGCAAGGCCGGATATTGCCTGGCGACGTTGCTCCAGATTCCGCACGGCAGCCAGGTTGCCGTCGTGGTGCTCGGCGCGGCCAACAGCACGTTGCGCTTTGCCGAGGTTCGTCACCTCTTCAACTGGGTCGTGGGACGCACCAACGGCCTGGACGGTGGTGACGAGACGCTCGACCGGTAGGACGCGGGGCCGTGTGCCTGCTCCCCATACGCGCTCGCCGCTCGCTGGCCGCACGCCGCGGCTGACCATCCTTCACATCGCATCCGAAGTCACGCCCTGGTCAAAAACCGGAGGCCTGGCCGATGTCATGGCCGCGCTGCCGCGCGCTCTGGAAGCGCTGGGACATCGTGTGGTCACCATCACGCCGAACTATCGTGGGAGATCGCCTGGGGATGCCACTGCGCGTCCATGTCTCGTCGACATCGCCGGCACACGACGGCAGGGTGTCTGGCACGAACTTCACCACTCCTCTCGGCGCCGCACGGTGTTTGTGGACGTGCCGGAATGGTTTGATCGGGACGGATTGTATGGCACGGGTGCCGTGGATCACCCGGACAACGCCGAACGATTCGCGGGGCTGGCGCACGCGGCGCTGGCCTGGGCGCAGGACACCACGGACATCGGCAGGATTGACATCGTGCACGTACACGACTGGCAGGCGGGACTGGTGCCGGCGTTGCTGCGCACGCAGCCGGAGCGGTGGCCGCGCGTCGCTCGCGCCGGGCTGGTCGCGACCATTCACAACCTCGCCTACCAGGGGACGTTCCCCAAAGAGGTCGTCCCGAAGGTCGGCCTCGAGTGGCAGGCCTTCACCATGGAGACGGGGGAGTTCTGGGGGCAACTGAGTTTTCTCAAGTGCGCCCTGGCATTCAGTGACATTGTCACGACGGTGAGTCCCCAATACGCCCGGGAGACGGTACAGCCCGAACACGGTGCCGGGTTTGACGGCGTGCTGCGGGCGCTTGGGGACCGCTATCTTGGCATTCTCAACGGGATTGACACCTCGGTGTGGGACCCGGCATCTGACCCGTATCTGCCGGCGCACTTTACGGCGGATGACCTGTCGGGCAAACGCGCGTGCAAGCGGGCCCTGCTGGCCCGGTGCGGATTGCCGGTGGGGGATGACGCGCTGGAGCGTCCGTTGGTTGGGCTGGTGTCCCGGCTGGTCGACCAGAAAGGCATCGACCTCGTGCTGGCCGCTGCGCCGCGATGGCTGGAGTTCGACGCGACCTGGGTGTTTGTCGGCAGCGGGGATGCGCGGTACGAGGCGCAGTTGCGAGCCCTGGCAGCCGCGTATCCGTCACGAGTCGCGGTGCACATCGGGTTTGATGAGGGACTGGCGCATCTGGTGGAAGCCGGCGCGGATCTGTTTCTGATGCCGTCACGGTTTGAGCCCTGCGGGTTGAATCAGATGTACAGCCTCCGCTACGGGACGGTACCGGTGGTGCGCGCGGTCGGAGGGTTGGACGACACGGTGCAGACGTTTTCGCCGCGGGCGAAAAAGGCCAACGGGTTCAAGTTCCAGGACGCCTCTGCGATGGCGCTGGCGCGGACGCTGCGGCAGGCGTTGCGTGTGTATCGCCAGCGTGAGGTCTGGACGCGGTTGATGCGCCAGGGTATGGGGCAGGATCACTCGTGGGACACGTCGGCCCGGGAGTATGTCAAAGTGTATCGACGGGCTCGTCACCAGGCCGCGCAGCGGTGGGGGGACAGCTAGTGGATGGGCAGCTGGGCGGATGGGTTGTTGAGAGGACAGGACGGTTATGGCATCGGCGAATGTGGTGACGTTTACGGACGGCAATTTTGATGCGAGCGTGTTGAAGTCGAGCACGCCGGTGTTGGTCGATTTCTGGGCGGAGTGGTGTGGTCCGTGCCGCGCGCTTGGCCCGACCATTGACGCCCTGGCGGCCGAATACGCGGGGCGCGTGTCGGTGGGCAAGCTCAACGTGGATGAGAACCCGCAGATCACGATGCAGTACATGGTGCGGGGCATTCCCACTGTGATGGTCTTCAAGGGCGGGCAGGTCGTCGAGACGATCGTGGGCCTGGCCGACAAGAGCGAGTTCAAGGCCAAACTCGATAGCCACCTCTGAGGTTTCCCGTGCGTGATGTGACGATCATCGGGTCCGGGCCGGCCGGACTGACAGCCGCGTTGTATTCGGCGCGCGCCAATCTGAGACCGCTCGTGATTGAAGGCCTCGAGGCCGGCGGTCAGCTCATGCTGACCACGGCCGTCGAGAACTTCCCCGGGTTTGCCGACGGCATCATGGGGCCCGATCTCATGGCCGCCATGCGCGCCCAGGCGGAGCGCTTCGGCGCCGAGATCGTGCGCGGCCATGTCTCTGCGGTGGACGTGTCGGTGCGCCCGTTCAGGATCACGATGGGCGACGAGACCATCGAGACAAAGACCCTCATCATCGCCACCGGCGCTTCCGCCAAGTTGCTCGGTTTGCCGAGCGAACGCAAGCTGATGGGCCACGGCGTGTCCACGTGCGCGACCTGCGACGGCTTCTTTTTCCGTGGTAAGCCGATTGCGGTGGTTGGAGGCGGAGACTCCGCACTCGAGGAAGCGACGTTCCTGACGCGTTTTGCGTCCCGCGTCACCATCGTCCACCGTCGCGACACGCTGCGTGCGTCGAAGATCATGCAGGACAAGGCCATGGCGAATGCCAAGATTACGTTTGAGTGGAACTCGGACGTGGTTGAAGTGGTCGACGTGGATGCGGGCGCCGTGTCGGGTCTCGTGATTCGCAACAACGTGACCGGCGTACAGAAGACACTGCCCGTTGAAGGCGTCTTTGTGGCGATCGGGCACACGCCGAACACGTCCCTCTTCAAGGGCCAGCTCGACATGGACGAGACCGGCTACCTCAAGACGCACGACGGATCACGCACCAGTGTCGAAGGCGTGTTCGCCTGCGGCGACGTGCAGGATCATGTCTATCGCCAGGCGATCACGGCCGCGGGTTCCGGATGTATGGCGTCGCTCGACGCCGAGCGCTATCTGGCGGCCCAGGAATAACGATGGCGTTATTGAGGATTGAGGGATTGAGGGATTGAGGGATTGAGGGATTGGGCCCCCCAATCAGCAATCGAGGCATCCACTCCAATTGCCAATCCTCATTCCTCAATCCTCAATAACGGGCTGACGCGAAGCGTCAGCGGATCCACCCGCCGCCGACGACATCCTCGCCCTGATAAAACACCACCGCCTGGCCGGGCGTGATCGCCGTCTGGGGGGCGTCGAACACCAGATGCGCGGTGCCGGTTCCTGAGGATTGGACTGTGGCCGGCGCGTCCTGATGCCGATGGCGGATGCGCGCGGTGACGCGAGTGGGGCCGTCCGGTGCGGTGCCGGCGATCCAGTTGACGCCCGTGGCGTCGAGCGTGAGGCCGCCGAGTTCCTCACGTGCACCCACGATGACCTGCTGCTCCGCGGGCACCAGCTTCAGCACATACATCGGCTTGCCCGTGCTCAGGCCGAGGCCCTTCCGCTGGCCGACCGTGAAGTGATGAAGCCCGCCGTGTTCGCCGAGGACCTGGCCGTCGCTGTTCACAATTTCGCCTGAGGGTGGCGCGGCGGCCAGCTGACGCTCGACAAATGTCGCCGTGTTGCCATCGGGCACAAAACAGATTTCATGACTGTCGGGTTTGTCGGCGACTGACAGGCCCAGACGCTCCGCATACGCGCGCACGTCGGGTTTGCTCAGATGCCCCACAGGAAACAGCGCATGAGCGAGCTGGTCCTGGGTCAGCGTGAACAGGAAGTAGGACTGATCCTTCCCACCATCCACGCCCCGCAGCAGGCGATACCGGCGGAGCTCCTCGTCGTAGTGGACGCGCGCGTAGTGGCCGGTGGCCACGGCTGCCGCGTCGAGACCGGCCGCGCGTTCCGCCAGAGTGGCGAACTTCAGGTCCGCGTTGCAGTGCACGCACGGAATGGGTGTGCGTCCTGCAGCATATTCCGAGACGAAGTTGTTGACCACCGTAGCCTTGAACTCGCGCTCGAAGTTTACGATGTAGTGCGGAATGCCGATCTGGTGCGCCACGCGGCGCGCGTCGTGCAGATCATCAAGACTGCAGCACGATCCGAAGGCCGGCGCGCCATCCACGGTGGCCCGCTGATCGTACAACTGCATCGACAGCCCGATCACCTCGTGACCGGCCTCGGCCATGAGCGCCGCAGCCACGGAGGAATCCACGCCGCCGGACATCGCCACCACCACGCGCATCAGCGGACCTCCACGACGCGACGGGTGAGTCGTCGCAGTTTGTCGACAAGCGCCGGGATCTTCGCCGCCACCGTCCGGATATCGGCGTCCGTGGTCGCCGGTCCGAGGCTGAACCGGAGCGCGTTGCGGGTGCGGGCGGCCGGTAGTCCCATCGCCTGCAGCACATGAGATGGTTCGAGTGTCCCGGACGAGCAGGCGGAACCGGTCGAGATCGCGATGCCTTCCAGATCGAGCGCGATCAACAGCGACTCGGCTTCGATGCCATCGAAGCTGATGTTTGTCGTGTTCGGGACCCGGGCGTCGCGGTCGCCGTTGACCGTGGTCCCTGGGACATCACGCAGAATCGAGGCTTCAAGCTGATCACGCAGCGCGGTCACACGCGGCGCGGCGTCGGCCATCGTCGCGGCCGCATGACGTGCGGCGACGCCGAGGCCCGCGAGGCCGGCGGTGTTTTCGGTGCCCGCGCGGCGGCTGCGCTCCTGACGCCCGCCGGTCTGCTGCGGAACCAGCCGGACACCGCGGCGGATCCACAACGCGCCCGTGCCTTTTGGCGCCCCGAATTTGTGCCCGGAGACCGACAGCAGGTCCACGCCGAGGGGTTGGACCTGCACGGACATCTTTCCGGCGCTCTGCACCGCATCGGTGTGAAACAACGCGCCCCGGGATTTCGCCAGGGCCGCCAGCTCGGCCACGGGCTGCACCGTGCCGATTTCGTTGTTGGCGTGCATGATCGACACGAGGGCCGTGTCCGTGCCGAGCGCGGCAGCAAGATCCGCAGGAGAGACGAGGCCGCTGCGGCCCACCGGCAGCCGCGTGACGCGCCATCCGACGCGTTCCAGCACCGTGAGCGTCATGAGTACGGCTTCGTGTTCGATCGCCGAGGTAATCAGGTGCCGGCGCCCCGAGTCGGCCAGCGCGTCACACGCACCGCGCAGGGCGAGGTTGATGGATTCGGTGCCTCCTCCGGTGAGCACCACATCACTCGGGGCCGCGCCGATGAGGGCCGCCACGCCCGCGCGCGCGTCATCGAGCCGGGCCTTGGCGCGCTGACCGAACGCGTGGATGGACGACGGGTTGCCGGGCTCGTCGGTCAGCACGCGACACACCGCGTCTGCCACACCAGGCGCGACCGGAGCGGTGGCGTTGTAATCGAGATAAATACGCACGGCGTCGTCCCATGCTACCCGGATTCGCCGTGGGCCGCGATATACTACCCGACAACCTGACTCCCCAACTCCTCAGTGCGGTCAGTGTGGTAGAGGTTCAAGACATGTTTAAGCGAGACGAGGCCGTACGGCCACAGACGACGACTCCCCCCGGCGCTCAGCCTCCAAGCGTGCCGGCGTCGACGACGGGGCGTCCAACCGAGAGGGACAGGGTGAACCTCGGTAAAAGCGTGATCATCAAGGGGGAGCTGAGCGGGTCTGAAGATCTCACGATCGAGGGCACCGTTGAGGGCAAGATCGAACTCCGGCAGCACGTGCTGACCATCGGACCCAACGGCAAGATCAAGGCGCAGGTGGTCGCCAAGGCCGTTATCGTGCAGGGCGAAGTGCACGGGAACATCACGGCGACCGAGAAGGTCGATCTGCGCGAGTCCGCATCGGTCGACGGCGACGTGGTGGCCCCGCGGGTGGCCATCTCCGAGGGCGCTCATTTCCGCGGCTCAATCGACATGCAGAAGGCGGGAGTCAAGCCTGGCGATACGAAGCCGGCTTCCCCCGACATGAAGCCGGCCGGCGCTCCGGAACCGACGGCGACCCGGTAGGAGCGCCGGCCCGTTCGTGTCTGTGTTTTCCTGGGCCCAGAAGCCCGCCCCGGAGGCGACGGGGCCGTCGACGGGGGCAGTGGACGAGGTCGAGGCCACCTCGAAGGTCTTCCCCCGTTTCCTGTCGGCGGTGGCCCAGCAGGCGCTGGAGACGCGACCGGTGATCCTCGAGCTGGGCCCCGTCGTCGGCGCCAACGTCGAGTTTTTCAGCGATCGACTGGCGTGCAAGCTCTACATTGAAAACCTGTATCTCGATCTCGAGGAGGCGGCGCGCCTCGGCACGCGGGCGGGGCTGGCGGAAGCGTTTCTGAGGCGTCTGGCGCTGGCCGGGGACATGTTCGACGGCATCCTCTGCTGGGACCTGTTTGATTTTATCGACGCCAAGACCGGCAAGACACTCGCGGGGGAATTGGCCCGGTTGCTCAAACCGGGTGGCGCGGTCTACGGCTTTTTCGGCACGACGCCGATCGAACTGTGCCGCTACACGCGCTACGTCATCGAGTCGGAGAGCCGTTTCCGCCTGCAGCATAGTCCGGCCACACCGGTGAAGCGCAACGTGCTGCTGACCCGCGACATCACGAAGATGTTCGAAGGGCTCAGCGTCTCGGAGTCCGTGCTCCTCAAGAGCAGCACCCGGGAAACCCTGTTTCGGCGATAGACCTTTTCACAGGGAAGCGCAGCGGATTACCCCGTGCCGCAGCGCCTCGCTGTGTCTGAATCCCCCAGCGGTGGGCCTCAGTTCCTCCCTGTGAACGGGCCGGAAGTGCGATATCGTCGCAGCATGGCCAAGCCCATCGTCGCTCTCCTCAGTGACTTCGGCACGCGGGACCACTACACCGGCGTGATGAAGGGCGTCGTGCTGTCGATTTGCCCTGATGCCGTGCTTGTGGACGTGTCGCACGACTTGCCGGCGCACGACATCCCGTTCGCGTCGCGTGAACTGGCCGCGACATACAAGTATTTTCCGGCCGGCACGATCTTCGTCGTGGTGGTTGACCCGGGTGTCGGGTCGATGCGCCGTGGCATCGCGGCCGACGTCGGAGACTGGAAGTTCGTTGCGCCGGACAACGGCGTGCTGACGTCGGTGTTCCAGGAGGCCCCGCCAAAGAAGGTCGTGGAGTTGACGGAACGGCGGTATGCACGGCCGACCGTGAGCCGGACCTTCGAGGGACGGGACCGGTTTGCGCCCGCCGGCGCCTGGCTGGCCAAGGGCATTCAGCTGTCGGCCCTCGGCCGGCCGGTCGCGGATTATGTGCAGATCCCCCTGGCGCTGCCGCAGATGGAGGCGGGGGAGATTCACGGCGAGGTGATCCGGATCGATCGCTTCGGGAATGTTGTCTCGAACATCGACCGCAAGTTGTGCGAACGTCTGGCGTCGGCCGGGGAGCCGCTGGTCATCACGATCGCCGGGCAGGCCGTCGCGCGAGTGGTATCCACGTTCTCAGAGATCAGCGTGGGGGAGATTTGTGCGCTGTACGGCAGCACCGACCATCTGGAGTTTGCTGCCCACTCCAGCAGCGCGGCCACGGGCCTGGGCGTCGATGTCGGGACGCCCGTCGCCGTCCGCAAAGCCTGACGCCGGGGTATTCTGTACGCCATGGCCACCGACCTGTCACTCGAACTCCTCCGTGTCGCTGAACAAGCCGCGATCGCCTGTGCCCACACCATGGGACAGGGTGACCGTCACGGCTCCGATCAGGCCGCCGTTGAAGCGATGCGCAGGACGCTCGACACCGTTCCGATCGACGGCACCATTGTCATCGGCGAGGGGGAGCGGGACGAGGCCCCGATGTTGTTCATCGGGGAAAAGGTCGGCCTCGGCGCGTCGGGGGTGAAGGGATTGCCGGAAGTGGACATCGCGGTGGACCCGCTCGAGGGGACGAACCTGTGCGCGTTGGGCACCAACGATGCCATCGCGGTCCTGGCGGCGGCCAGCAAGGGCGGGATGCTCCACGCGCCCGACCTCTACATGGAAAAACTCGTGGTCGGCCCCCGCGCGAAACACGCCGTGAGCCTCGATCGATCAACCAAGGACAATCTGAAGTCGATCGCGAAGGCACTTGATCGTGACGTCGACGACCTGGTCATCATTGTCCTCGACCGGCCCCGCCACGAAAAGCTGATCAGCGACATCCGGTCGGCGGGCGCGCGCATCAAGCTGATCGGCGACGGTGATTTGTCGGCCAGCATCGCGGCGGCCGTTGACGGCTCCGGGATTCATGCCGTGATGGGGACCGGTGGTGCCCCCGAAGGGGTCCTGACCGCTGCCGCGATGCGCTGCCTGGGTGGAGAAATCCTCGCTCGGCTGGTGATCAAGAAGCCGGAAGATGAAGAACGCTGCCGCAAGATGGGCATCGAGGATGTCCGCCGCATCTACTCGGCAGAAGACCTGGCGGCCGGTCAGAACATCACGTTCGCGGCGACCGGGGTCACTGACGGGGCCCTGATGAAGGGCGTCCGGTTCTTCGGGCATGGCACGCGGACCAGTTCCATCGTCATGCAGAACGAACCGCACCAGATTCGTTTCATCGACACGATTCACGTCACCGAGCGTGGCGACGACCTCCGCATCCGGTTCTGACTGGCGGCGGAATCTCGCCGCCGTCACCGTCGCGACCTTCATCGGCTTCACCGGCTTTACGCTCGTGATGCCGTTTCTGCCGCTGTACCTCGAACAACTCGGGCTGACCGAGACGGGCGCGATTGCCATCTGGGCGGGACTCGCCCTGGGCATCACGCCCGCGGTGACGGCGGTGATGGCACCGGTGTGGGCGCGCGTGGGAGAACGCTACGGGCGGAAGCTCATGGTGGCCCGCTCGCTGTTCAGCTTCGTCGTCATCATGGCGGCGATGGCGTTTGTGACCGCCCCCTGGCACGTGGTGGCGTTGCGTGGTATTCAGGGTTTGTTTGCCGGCTACGGCATGCTCGCGTTGACGATGGCGGCGGAATCGGCGCCTGAGGCGCAGATGGCGAGAGCGATCGGCTGGGTGCAGACGGCGCAGCGGCTTGGGCCTGCGCTTGGCCCGGTGATCGGGGGCGCGCTGGCGCACGCGGTGGGATTGCGGATGGCGTTTATCGGAGCCGCCGTGATGTTCTTCGGAGCCTTCCTGTTGGTGTTGATCGGCTATCGCGAGGGACCGAGGCGGCGGCCCGATGCGGACGAGCCCCCACCCGCGCGCGTCACGTTTCGCGAGTTGCTGACCGTGCCGCATTTTGCCCTGTTCCTGCTGACGATCTTTGCGTTGCAGATGGTGGATCGCAGCTTTGGTCCTGTGCTGCCGTTGTACCTGCGGGAGGTCGGGGTCTCCGTCACACACGTGCCGGTGTTGACGGGGCTGATCTTTACGGTTGCCGCCGGGGCCGGCGCCGTGGGCAACCAGCTGTGCCACTGGCTGCTGCGATTTGTCGCCGCGCCTCATCTGGTGGCGGCGGGGGCCACCGCGGCAGCGGTGTCGGCGCTCGTGTTCGGCCTCGGACCGGCCACGCCGTGGCTGATCGCGGCCGCAGCGGTATTTGGCGTCGGCCTGGGCGTGGGCTTCACTACGATGTATACGATTGCGGGGCAGCGCGTGCCGCCGGCATCACGTGGCGTGGCGTTTGGCTACCTGACGACGGCCTCGCTCACCGGATTGGCGGTGAGCCCGGTGGTGGCCGGTCTGCTCGGAGCGGTGACGATGCGTGGAGTGTTTGTGGTGGATGCGGTGGGGCTGGGCCTGGTGGCCTGGGGCATCCGGAGGATGCGATGACGGGACGTCGAGTGGTGGTGGATGCGCAGTCATGTCGGGCGGAGGATCTGACACCGGCCACGGAGTGGCTGGCGGCGGGCGGGGTCGTCGCGTTTCCGACAGACACGGTGTATGGGCTTGCGTGCAATGTGCGCGACGGCGCCGCGGTGCGGCGGGTGTTCGACGTCAAGGGACGATCGGCGCGGGCGGCGTTGCCGCTGGTCGCGGCGTCCACCGCGCAGGTGATCGCCGCGACGGGTGCGTTGTCGTCGAGGGAAGCCCAGCTGGCGCGTGCATTCTGGCCGGGGCCGTTGTCGATCGTGCGGGACGCGCCGGCCTGGATGCCCGTCGAGGTGCATGGCGGGCATCGTACCGTGGCGATTCGCGTGCCTGATCACGCGGTGGCTCGCTCGCTGGCAGAGGCGTTCGGCGGGGTGATTGCCGCGACCAGTGCCAACCGCTCCGGCGAACCTCCGGCCAGTCGTGTCGAGGAACTTGGCGCGTTGGCCGATGATCCCCGCGTGTTTGTCATTGATGGCGGCGCGACGTCCGGAGGCGCCCCCTCGACCCTGGTGGATGTGCGCGGCGCCCAGCCGGTCTGCCTCCGTGACGGGGCCATTGCCTGGAGCTGCGTGTTAGAATCCTTGCATCCATGACTGTTCGCCGTGGCACGACGAGAAAGTCCACCGTCGAGCGCGCGGCGCTTCTCACGCTGACCACGCGGGCGACGCGCGCGGTGGATCCCGAGACGTCCCTTGCTGAACTGGCCGGCCTGGCGGAGGCCGCCGGTGCTGAGGTTGTGCTCCGGGCGATGCAGGAGCGCCCAACGCCCGACGCGGCGACGGTCTTCGGCAAAGGCAAGGCCGAGGACATCGCGCTCGCGTGCCGCACCGCTGAGGTCGACATCGTCATCATCGATCATCACCTCTCTCCCGCGCAGGCGCGCAACCTCGAATGCGTGTTCGGCCGGCGTGTCATCGACCGCACCGAACTGATTCTCGACATCTTCGCCCTCCGCGCGCGCACGCGGGAAGGCAAGCTGCAGGTGGAACTCGCGCAGCTGCAGTACATGCTGCCGCGGCTGGTGGGATCAAGTGAGGCGCTGTCGCGGCTGGGCGGCGGCATCGGCACCCGCGGCCCTGGTGAAACCAAGCTGGAAACGGATCGCCGGCGCATCCGGCATCGCATCGCTGCGCTCAAACGCGAGATCGCCGAGGTCAGTGGCCGCCGTGGGTATCTGCGCGCGAGACGACGTCGCGGAGATGTGCCGACAGTCGCGCTGGTCGGGTACACGAACGCAGGCAAGACGACGTTGTTTAATGTGCTGACCGGCGACAACGCCGTGGCGTCCGATGCGTTGTTTGTGACGCTCGATCCCCTCGTGCGCCGCGTCCGGCTGCCGGATGCGCGACACATCATGATGGCCGACACGGTCGGGTTCATCGACCGCCTGCCGCACTCCCTGGTTGCGGCGTTCCGCGCCACGCTGGAGGAGGTCATTGACGCAGACTTGTTGCTCCACGTGGTGGACGCGTCGGCGGAGGACCGCGAGAGGCGCGACAAGGCCGTGCGTGACGTGTTGGCCGAGATCGGCGCCGGGCAGGTGCCCATGCTCGAGGTGTACAACAAGTGCGATCGGCTCGACCCGCGCGATCGGGATCGCCTCGCCGCCTCCTCGGCCAACGCCGTGTGCGTCTCGGCGACGCAGCAGCAGGGGATTCGCGAGTTGCTGGATCTGGTAACGTCGCGGCTCGCGATGGACACCGAGGCGGCGGTCTTCGAGCTTGACTACACCAATGCGCGCGACCGGCAGTTTCTGACGGAGGTGCATCGGCATGGGCAGGTCACCAGTCAGGTGTCGGTGGGCGATCACGTGACGGTGCAGGCCGGCGTGCCGCGGCGCTGGCTGGAGAAGACCGGCCGGATGAGGCCGACGACATGACCGCGCGCGTCCTTCTGTGTGTCGGCGTTGTCGCCGCTGGGGCGTGTGCCGCGCCTCGGCCGCCCGCGGTGCCGTCTGCGCCGCGGTACGCCGATGTTCCGGTGCTGGTGGTGCCCGCATCGCTGCACAGGGCGACGGACGCGCGCGCGCATCATGATGCCGGCTGGGCCCGTTTTCAGTCAGGGGACCTTCGGGGGGCCACGCGGGAGTTCACGGCGGCGTTGACGGCGAGTCCGGGGTTCTATCCGTCGGCGGCAGGACTCGGGTTCGTGGCACTTTATGAAAAACGCTGGGATGAGGCGGCGACGTGGTTTGATGCGGCGTTGTCGCGTGACGGTGCGTATGTGCCTGCGCTCTCGGGCCGCATCGACACGGCCTTGTCGGGTGGGGATGACCGTGCGGCCCTCCGCGCGCTTGACGCGTGGTTGGTCGTGGCCGCCGACGGACCGACGCGCGAGGAACTGCGCGGGCGTCTTGATGTGTTGCGTCTGCGCGCTGTGCAGGCTGAGCTCACGCTGGCGGCGACTGCGCGCGAGGCGGGCCGGCTCGACGCCGCGCAGGCGGCTCTCGATCGCGCGCGTGCGATGTCGCCGGAGAGCGCCGTGGTGTTGCGTGAACTCGCGCGCGTGGAAGCCGCCCGTGGTGCGTTTGATGCTGCGGAGACCCACGCACGCCAGGCTGTGGCGCTGGACCCCGGCGACGGGGAAGCGCACGCCGCGCTGGGCGAGGTGCTGGCAGCGCATGGGCGTCTCCGGGACGCGGCGGCTGCCTTCACCCGTGCCGCCGACATCGATCCGCGTCCGGAGTGGCGGAGCCGCGCGGCGGAGATCACCAGTCGCGCCGACTTCAACGCGTTGCCTGTGGAGTTCCGGGCGATTCCGTCCGCGCAGTCGATCACCCGTGGCCAACTCGCCGCGTTGCTGGGATCGCGGCTGCAGCCCTCGATTGAGCGGGCCCCGCGGCGCGTCACCGTGGTGTTGACCGATGTGCGCACGCACTGGGCGGCGCCGTGGATTCTGACGGTGACACGCGCCGGGGTGATGGAACCGCGGCCCAATCACACCTTCCAGCCGGGCGCGATCGTGAGGCGATCCGATCTCGCGCAGGTCATCTGGCAGGCCATCCAGGTCCTGGGCACCCGTCGGACCGCTGAGATCAGCCGCTGGCGAACAGCCCACGTGGCGGTGGCCGATGTGTCCCCGGCGCATCTGGCCTTTGCCGCAATCTCCGCGTCGGTGGCGAGCGGCGCGCTGAGCCTCGTCGACGACACACGCTTTGATCCGGGGCGACCGGTGAGCGGGCCGGAAGCGATGGCCGCTATGGCCCGGCTTGAACAGATTGTGCAGGGCGGAGGGCGCTGAGTCGTGACGTCTGAACTCTTCACACCGGCCAACCTGTTGACCATTTCGCGAATGGTGCTCGTGCCAATCGTCGCGCTCTGCATGTTGTACGGGCACCCCGGATGGGCGCTCGCCACGTTCCTCGTGGCGGCCCTCACGGATCTGCTCGACGGCCTCATCGCGCGATGGATCGGCCAGCAGACCACATTGGGTGCCTGGCTCGATCCGATGGCCGACAAGTTGCTGCTGTTGACTGTCTTCGTGATCCTGACTCTGCCGGGGTTTGGGCTGACCCATCGGCTGCCGGTCTGGCTGACGGTCCTCGTGATCAGCCGTGATGTCGGCATTGTCCTCACCGTCGCCGTCATTAATCTCGCTGTCGCGCCGCGGACCTTTTCTCCGTCGCCGCTCGGAAAACTCGCTACTGCGACTTTTCTGGTCACCGGCTGCGCGACCCTGTACGCAAACTACGGCTCAGTGCCGCAGGGGGTGCTTGACGCGCTGGTGTACGCGTCGCTGGCGGTGACCTTGGCCTCCGCGGCCGACTACCTGCGGCGGGTGATGCGCCCGGCCACGCCTTGAGCGAAGGCATGACCCGAGCCGAATCGAACCGGCTTTGCAACAGCGACATCCTCCTCCGCATCATGCTGGACGCATTCACCCGGACGGTGGAGCCGCAGGACGCCCCTGTGGCGGACATCCGCCGGTTGGCGTCCCCGTTGCGGGACGAACGGGACCTGGTCACGCAGGGCGAAGGGCTGACGACGGTGCTGGATCGTTTCACCGCCGTCAAGGATGCGCTGCTGCAGGAACTCTTGGTCGTGCCTGAGGGCGCCGCGACGTCGCTGGTCCACCGGTCACGGCGGACCAGCAGACGTCGCCGCCGACTTACGTGGTGATTTTGCTGCGGAAGTAGTCGATCGTCGACGTCAGGCCCTGCTCGAGCGGCACCTTGGGCTCCCAGCCCAGCAGGGTGCGGGCGCGGGTGATATCCGGACGGCGCACCTTGGGGTCGTCGGTCGGCAGCGACTTGAACACGATCCGGCTCGACGAGCCCGTCATTCTTATGATCGTCCGTGCGATCTCCTCAATCGACATCTCGTGAGGGTTGCCGACGTTGACCGGGTCGTTCAGGTCCGACGCGGCGAGCCGCAGAATGCCGTCCACCAGATCCGTGATGTAGCAGAAGCTGCGCGTCTGGTCGCCGCTGCCGAAGATGGTCACATCCTCGTTGCGGAGCGCCTGCGCGATGAACGTCGGGACCGCGCGGCCGTCGTTGATGCGCATCCTGGGGCCGTATGTGTTGAAGATGCGGATGATCTTCGTGTCCAGTCCGTGGAAGCGGTGATACGCCATCGTGATGGCTTCCGCGAACCGTTTGGCTTCGTCGTAGACGCCGCGGGGGCCGACCGGATTGACATTGCCCCAGTAGGTTTCGCGCTGCGGGTGCTCCAGCGGATCGCCGTACACCTCGGAGGTGGACGCAATGACAAACCGCGCACCCTTGGCCTTGGCCAGCCCGAGCGCGTTGTGGGTGCCGAGGGCGCCGACCTTCAGCGTGGGAATCGGCAGTTCGAGATAGTCGATCGGACTGGCCGGGCTCGCCCAGTGCAGCACGAGGTCCACGGGGCCGGACACGTCGATGAAGTGGGTCACATCGTGCCGGATGAACTGCAGGTCGCGGTCGCGCAGATGCGCCAGGTTGGCGAGATCGCCGGTCAGCAGATTGTCGATGCCGACCACGCTGTGTCCCCGGTCGAGGAGTTCCTCCGTCAGGTGCGAGCCGATGAATCCGGCCGCGCCAGTGATGACCACTCTCACGTCAGTGTCCGCCTTCCATCGCCGCGCGATGGATGCCCCGCGCCAACGTCAGCCACATGATCTTCAGGTCGAGGGCAATCGACCAGTTCTCGATGTAATACAGATCAAACTCGATGCGTTTCTCGAGCGACGTGTTGCCGCGCCAGCCGTTGATCTGCGCCCAGCCGGTGATGCCGGCCTTCACCTTGTGCCGGAGCATGTACTGCGGGATCTGGTGTTTGAACTGCTCGACGAAGAAGGGGCGTTCCGGCCGGGGGCCGACGATCGACATGTCGCCGCGCAGGACGTTCCAGAACTGCGGCAGTTCGTCGACGTCGGTCTTGCGGAGCCAGCGCCCCACCCGCGTGGCGCGCGGGTCATCGTCGCGGGCCCAGATCGGACCGGTGACTTCCTCGGCGTCGATGGGCATCGAACGGAATTTGTAGACCGTGAAGGACTTGCCGTCCAGACCCATGCGTTCCTGGGTGTAGAAGATGGGGCCCGGGGAACTGCGCTTGATGGCCAGCGCAATCAGAAGCGCGGGAATCGCGCCGACGATCACCACGGCGAGCGACAGCACCACGTCCACGAGGCGCTTGACGAGGCTGTTGAAGCCGCGCAGGGGGACGTCGTTGATCGAGATGATCGGCAGGCCGTCGAGGTCTTCCAGACGGGATCGGAGGGCGATGAACTGGAGCAGGTCCGGCACGACGTGCACCTCAATCACTTCGCGGCTGGCGAACTCGACGACACTCAGCATCTTGACGTGTTCGTCGATCGGGAGGGCCACATAGAGCTCGTCGATCTGCTCGCGGCTGCAGACGTCCGGGGCATCGGAGAGGGCGCCGAGAATCGGCAGCCCCCGGTAGCCGATGCCGTCGGTGGTGGCAAAGCGGTCATCAATGAATCCGATGAGCCGGAAGCCGAGTTCGCCGTGTTCCAGAATCCTGTCGGCGACGAGCCGGCCGAGATCGCCGGCGCCCACAATCAGCACACGCCGGAGCCCGACGCCCGCGCGCCACCGGCGTTTGAGCAGCACGCGCACGGTTTCGCGCATGCCGAACGCCAGCATCACGTTCAGGCTGAGAAACAGCACCCACACCACCTGGGAGACTTCCAGGTAGCCCTGTTCCTTCAGTGCGAGCGGCAGGTAATACGTCTGCACGTAGAGCGTGCCGGCCACGGCCAGGAGCACGGTCAGCAGCGAGCCGACGAACACGGCGAAGAAGTCGTCGAGCCGGGTCCGTCCGCGCCGGAAGCGATACAGCCGCTGGATGTGGAAGGCGATCGGCACCATCGCCGCCACAAACGGCAGGACGGCGAGGTACTGCTCAAACGGCGGCTGCCCCTTTGGAATATCGAGCAAGCCCGACTCAAAGCGAATCAGATAGGCGAGGACAAACGCCGTGGCCGCGCAGGCGATGTCGCCCACGACGTGCAGCAGCACAAACACGCGGCTGAACCGTTTCACCATGTGGCGGGGGAGGCGAGCGTCTCGGTGATCCGGGCCTCAAGTCCGGCTTCAAAGTGCGCCACGCTGAAGGCGGAGGCGCGGGTGTGGAGGGCGGCGGGTGTCAGCGGCAACGCGTCCACGCGGGACATCGCGTCGGCGAAGGCCTCCGGCGTGTCCTCGTCCACGAGATAACCGGAGACCCCGTGCTCGACCGTTTCGAGGGCGCCGCCGCGGGCGAGGGCCACCACCGGGCGGCCGCACGCCTGGGCTTCAACCGGCGCGATGCCGAAGTCTTCCTCGCCCGGCAGCAGGGCCGCGCGTGCGTCGCGATAGGCCTCGCGCAGGGTGGGGGCGTCGACGTGTCCCAGGAATTCGACATCGGACCCGGCGAGGGCGTGCAGGCGCTCGGCGTCAGGACCGGTTCCGATGATCTTCAATGGCGCTCCCAGCATCGCCGCGGCGCGAATCGCCGTGTCGATGCGCTTATACGGGACCAGGGCGGATACCACGAGGAAATACGCGCCAAGCCCGGCTGTTCCCGGAGTGAAATACTCCGTGTCCACCGGCGGATGGAGGACGGTAGCCTCCCGATTATAGTACCGGGCGATCCGGCCCGCAACGTGGGCGGAGTTCGCCAGAAAGCGATGCACACGCGGGGCGGTGTCGCGATCCCAGCGCGCAAGGGCGGCCATCACATGTCGCGCCGCCCGGTGTCCGGCGCGGCCGAGCCGGTCCACGCCGAAGTACGCGTCGAACTGATCCCAGGCGTACCGCATCGGCGAGTGGCTGTAGCAGAGATGCACCGCGCGCCCGGTCGGCACGATCGCCTTGGCGGCGCAATGGCTCGTGGAAATCACCACGTCCGCCGTGTCGAGGTCGAAGTGTTCGATGGCGATCGGAAACAGGGGCAGATAGTGGCGGTAGAGGCGCGCCGGGAACGGCAGGTGCTGAATCCACGACGTCCGGATCCGGCGGTTGGTGATCAGCGGCGAGACCGACCCGCGCTCGTGCACGAGCGTCAGCAGATCCGCCTGCGGAAACAGCCGGCACAACGACTCCAGCACCTTCTCGCCGCCGCGCATGCCGGTCAGCCAGTCGTGCACGAGGACCACGCGGCGTCCGGCGAGCGCCTCAGCCATGGAGCACCGAGTGATAGACCTCGCGCGTGTGCGCCGCCGCCTCGGGCCACGAGAACGTGCGGGCCCGGGCGTACCCGCGCGCGATCAGGTCACGGCGCAGCGTGGTCTCGCTGAGGACTCGTGCCATCGCCGCCGCGATGGCCGCCGGGTCGAGCGGGTCCACCAGGATGGCCGCGTCGCCCACCACTTCCGGCAGCGAAGACACGTTGGACGTGATCACCGGGGTGCCGCTGGCCATGGCCTCAAGGGGAGGGAAGCCGAAGCCCTCGAACAGCGACGGAAAGACGAAGAGGGAGGCGAGCTTGTAGAGCGCCGCCAGCGTCGCTTCGGGGACAAAGCCGAAGAAGCGAACGTGCGCATGGAGGTGATGACGATGGACCAGCCGGCGGATGCCGGGGTACTTCGACAATTCGTCGCCGATGATCAGCAGCTTGAGATCCTGATGGCCATCGTGGCGCAGGAGGGCGTACGCCTCGATCAGCCGCTCGACGTTCTTGTGCGGCTTGATGTTGCCCGCATAGAGGATGAACGGCGCGTTGAGGAGAAATCGCTCCCGCACACCCGCGACGGCCTCATCGGTCGGCGGCGTCAGGTACCGCGCATCGAGCCCATTGTGAATGACCTCAATCTTCGAGGCCGGCGTGCCCAGATAGTGCTGGATGTCCTCCCTGGACGCCTGGGACACCGTGATGATGCGCTTCGCGCGTTTGGCGCCGATGGCCATGAACGTACGCGCATACACGTACGCGATGCGGTTGGGCAGGTACTGCGGAAACCGCAGGTGAATGCAGTCGTGAATGGTGACGACCACCGGGCACGTGATGAGGGGCGACACCACGTAGTGCGGCGCGTGAAAGAGATCGACGCGGGCCCGGCGAAGGTCGAGCGGCACGGTCAGCTGTTCGCGGACCGAATAATTCGCCGACGTGTCGGGCCAGGGTTCAAACCGGGGGCCAAGCTCACGCACGAAGCCGGCGTCTTCCGGCCGGCAGATCAGGATGTAGGTGTCGTCGGTGGGCCGGCGGGCAAATTCCTGGACGAGGTTCCGCACGTACGTGCCGATGCCGTAGTCATGCAGTTTGCGGGCATCAATGGCAATGCGGGCTGGCACCGGAGGATCTTATCCTGCCTCGTCCCCCCGCCTGCGGAGCCGTAGCCACACGCGCAGGATCGGAGCCCACAGCGGGTGGTGCTTTTTGTAGAACGCCATGTGGCTGCGGTCGTACAGCGGCGACGGCCGCGTGCCGGCCACCGCAAACGAACGGCCCCGTCGATGCACGACCTGGGCCGCCGGCGCAAAGAGGATGCGTCCGCCGCGGGCGCGCAGCGCGGCGCAGAAATCCACGTCCTCCTCGTACATGAAGTACCGCTCATCGAGCAGACCGGCGTCGAGGGCGGCCGACCGGCGGACAAGGAGGCAGGCGCCGGTCACCCAGTCCACCCAGCGTTCCCGCGTCGTCCATCGCGCGACGAGCCGTTGTGCCCATGGGCGCGGAGTCCGGGCGAGTCGTACGCGACACGCCTGGCCCGCCTCGGCCAGCGGCGACAACATGGGGCCCCATGAGATCTCCGGCCGCCCGTGGGCGTCCACCAGGCGCGGTCCGGCGGCCGTGGCGCGGGTGGCGTCCAGTCGATCGATCAGGGTGTCGAGCGCTCCGGCCGGCACCACCGTATCGGAGTTGAGCAGCAGGACCAGCGGGGCCGACGTGCGTCGAATACCGATGTTGTTGGCGGCGGCGAAACCGACATTGGCGTCGAGCGCCACCACCTCCACGCCGGGGAACTCACTGCGGACCGCCGCCACACTGCCGTCGGCCGACGCGTTGTCGACGACGCAGACGTGGTGAGGGCGCGCGGGGGGCGAGGTGTGCAGCGACCGGAGGCAGGCGCGCAGGTCCTCGACGGTGTTGTAGTTGACGATGATGATGTCGAGCGCGGTCATCGCCGTGCCCCTGCCGCGTCTTCCAGCGCCGTGCGCAGTACGGCGGCCGTGCGTTGCCAGGTGTAGTGGGCCAGGCGATCACGGGCGGCCGCTGTTGCGGCCACGTGTGCCGCCGGATCCGTGAGTAGCGCCGTGAGGGCGGACGCAACGGCAGGCGTCGAGAGCGGGACACGGGTGGCCCCGTCACCGTACACCTCGCGGGCCACGGCCGTATCGAGGAGCACGGAGGGCACCCCGCGCGCGGCCGCTTCCATCGGGGTCATCGCGAATCCTTCGTAGTCCGAGAGGAACGCAAACGCGCGTGCCCTGCGGTACAACGCGTCGAGCGCGTCATCCGCGACATACGTGTGCCACGTCACCGCATCGGCGATCCCCAGCGTGGCAGCCAGGGCCTCAGGATCGATGTGCGGGTGGGTCTTGTTGCCGCCAACGAGGACCAACCGGGCGCCCGGTACCCGGGCGGCGACCTGCGCGAACGCCTCGAGCAACGTCGGCACATGCCGCCGCGTGAACAACGTGCCGACCGATAGCACCAGCGGCTCCCGGTCGAGTGCGGGCGGACCGCCACTCCACGCAGGCGCCCCCTGGGGAGCGATGCGCACGTCGGCCCGGGGCACACCGAGGTATCGGGAGATTTCGTCCGCGGAGAAGGCAGAAACCGTCACGACTGCGGCGGCGCGCTTCGCACTGGCGCGGGTCAGCCAGCGGCGTCGAAGGCCTTCCCGCCAGCGAAAGCCTGAGGGCTGCGCACAAAAGGAGACGTCGTGCACGATGAGCACGGTGGGGCAGGGGGAGCGCAGCGGCGCCGTGTACGCAGGAGCGAGCAGCACGTCTGCGCCTGACCGGTGAATCGCGTCAGGCAACACGGTTTGTTCCCACCACGTACCGGCGACCGCGGCCGGCACCACGTCCACCTGCAGATCGAGCGGCAGTTGGAGGATCCACGCCGGAGGCGGCGCGTGCAGGATCAGCCGCAGGCGATGGGGGAGCCGGTCTGCGGCCCACTGTGTGAGCACGCCGGCCAGATAACGACCCACGCCTGTGGGGTGGCCGGCCAGTTCGCGCGCGTCGATCGCGATCGTCACCGGCTCAGCCACGATGTCGCTCGTGCGCCGCGGCCCGCGCCAGCTGCCACGCTTCACGCGTGCGTTCGGCGGTGTGCGCCCACGAGAAATCGAGAGCGCGTTGCCAGCCGGCGGCGCGCATGTGGTCGCGACGGACCTCATCGTCAATCATGGTGTTGAGGGTCGCACACAACGCGTCCACATCGCCGGGAGGATACAACGCACCGGCGCCGCCAAGCACCTCCGGGAGAGCGCCCGCATCAGCGGCAATCACCGGCACACCGACGGTCATGGCCTCGAGGGCAGGCAGACCGAATCCTTCGGCATGTGACGGCATCACCAGCGCGATCGCGCGGCGGTAGGTGTCCAGCCGCACGTCGGGGTCGACATACCCCAGCACCTCCACACGCCCAAGCAGCGGGGCTTGCCGTGTGCGCGCGAGCAACGCGTCGGCGCCACCTCCGGCGCTCCCCGCGAGCACCAGGGGGGGGGTGGCACGCCCGGCGGCGTCACGCTGGGCGATCAACCAGGCATACGCATCGAGCAGGCTGTCGACATTCTTGCGCGGCTCGATCGTGCCGAAAAACAGGATGACGCCGTCGGCGGGTTCTTCGCGCCGGTGGGGCCAGTCGGGACGCCCCAGGGGCGCCACAATCACGCGGGAGGCGGGGTGTCCCGTCAGGGATTCGATGTCCCGCGCGGTGGTGGCCGAGACCGCGAGCACGGCATCCGCCGCGCGAATGTGCGCCGGCGCCAGCGCCGGATAGTCGCGCCGGATCTCGGCGCGTGTCCGTTCAGGATGGCGCAGGAAATCGAGGTCGTGCACGGTCACGACCTGCGCGGCGCGACGACTGGGAATGCGGATCGGATGGGCGGCATGCACCACGTCATAGTCAAAACGGGTGAGGGTTTCGACCGGTGGCCACTGCCAGCGGTGCCACGCGTAGTTGAGCGCGCGGACCGGCACAGGCAGGTCAGCGATGACGGCCCCCGGCAGATCCGATCCGTCGAGGCGGTCGCGCATCGACGCGGAAAAGACCGTGATCACATCGGGCGGATGCACCTCCGCAGCGAGCAGCGCCCGCGTGAGTTCGTGCACGTACTCCCCGACGCCGGTCCGTTGACGCAGGGCCGGCCGGTAATCGAGCAGGATTCGCACGTGACAAGATTGGCTATAACTCCTTGTCTGTCAATCGGTTGACAGTATTCATGGACGCGTGGTACCGTGTGGAGTTTCAGGCGCATTTTTTGGGCGCAGGTATGGGGTTGTCATGCGCATTGCGGTCGTGGGCACGGGGTATGTGGGGTTGGTCGTCGGGGCGTGTTTCGCGGAAACAGGCAACCAGGTCGTGTGTGTGGACCGCGACGACGCGAAAGTGCGTGCCCTGCGTCGCGGCAAGATTCCCATCTTTGAGCCCGGTCTTGAAGAACTCGTCAAGCGGAACGCCGCGGAAAAGAGGCTGACGTTCACCAAGGATCTCGCGGCGTCGGTGAAGAAGTCCGACGTGATTTTTATCGCCGTCGGCACGCCGATGGGCGAGGACGGCTCGGCCGATCTGCAGCACGTGCTCGGGGCGGTGCGCGAGATCGCGCGGGCGATGAACGGCTACAAGGTCATCGTCGACAAGAGCACGGTGCCCGTCGGCACGTCTGAGCTGGTGCGCGAGTGCATTCGTCGTGAAACGACGCATCCGTTTTCGGTCGTGTCCAATCCGGAGTTCCTGAAGCAGGGCGCGGCGGTGGACGACTTTCTGAAACCCGACCGTGTGGTCATCGGCGCGACCGATCCGCGCGCCTCCGAGATCATGGTCGAACTGTACCGGCCGTTCACACGCACCGGCGCGCCGATTATGGTGATGGATTGCGCGAGTGCAGAGTTGTGCAAGTACGCGGCGAACGCGATGCTGGCGACCCGTATTTCGTTCATGAACGAGATCGCGAACGTCTGCGAGCTGTATGGCGCGGATGTGGACGCGGTGCGGCAGGCGGTGGCCACCGATACGCGCATCGGGGCGGCATTCCTGTTTCCCGGCGTCGGCTACGGCGGCAGCTGCTTCCCCAAGGACGTGCAGGCCATCGTCAAGTTCTCGGCCGACAAGAAATACAAGTTCCGCGTGCTGGAAGCCGTCGAGGCGGTCAACAAGACGCAGAAACAGCGCCTGCTGCTGAAGCTCGACGCGAAGTTCGGCAAGGGACCGAATGCGCTGAAGAGGAAGACCATCGCGGTCTGGGGCCTTGCGTTCAAGCCGCGCACGGATGACATGCGTGAAGCGCCGGCGATTCCGATCATCGAGGGCCTGCTGGCGCGGGGCGCGAAGGTGCAGGCGTACGACCCGGAGGCGATGGACTCGGCGCGGCGGATTTTCGGCTCGTCGATTACCTACGCCAAGAACGCGTATCGCGCACTGGTTGGCGCCGATGCGCTGCTCATCGTGACCGAATGGAATGAGTTCCGTGAGCCGGACTTCACGAAGATGAAGAAGGCGATGAAGCAGCCGGTGATTTTCGACGGCCGCAACCTCTATCAGCCCGCGCACGTGCGCGGCTGTGGTTTCACCTACAGCTCGATTGGCCGCCCCTAACGTTCTCGTCACCGGCGGCGCCGGGTACATCGGCAGCCATGCCGTGAAGGCCCTGGCCGCCGCGGGTCACGACGTGTGGGTGTTCGACAACCTGTCGGCCGGTCACGCGGAGGCGGTGGGGCGTCTCCAGGCGGCGTTTCCTGAACGGCGGATCACCCTCGTGGAGGGGGATATCACCGACGCGATAGCGATCACGCAGGCGTTGCGCGCCTCGTCGGCTGCGGCCGTGATGCACTTTGCGGCGCGGCTCTCGGTCGACGAGTCGATGCGCGAACCCGCAGCCTATTACCGGACGAACGTCATCGGGACGTTGACGGTGCTTGAGGCGTTGGCCGCGTCCGGGGTGCGACACTTTGTGTTTTCATCCACGGCCGCGACGTTTGGCGAACCGCTGCACACGCCGATTGATGAGACACACCCGCAACTGCCGATCAATCCGTACGGCCAGACCAAGCTGGTCGTGGAACAGGCTCTGGCGCATCTGGAACGCGCGACCCGGCTGACGTCGGTGGTCTTCCGCTACTTCAACGCCGCAGGCGCCGACCCGGCCGGCCTCATCGGTGAGGACCACACGCCCGAGGATCACCTGATTCCGCGCGCAATTCTCGCGGCCCTGGGCGGCGAGCCGTTGCAGATCTTCGGCGCAGACTATCCGACGCCCGACGGGACGTGTCTCCGCGATTTTGTGCATGTCTCCGACCTGGCCGACGCGCACGTGCTGGGACTGCGGCGTCTGCTGGCCGGGGGCGCGTCCGGCGCCTACAATCTCGGGATGGGCGACGGCGTTTCCGTGCGCGAAGTCGTGGACACGGTGGCGCGCATCGCGGGGCGTCCCGTGCCGCACGTGACGGCGCCGCGGCGCGCCGGCGATCCCTCGCGGCTGGTCGCATCCAGTCAGAAGGCGCGGACCGAGCTCGGGTGGGCACCGAGTCGCGGCTCTCTCGACACCATTGTCCGCACCGCGTGGCAGTGGCACACGCGCCATCCCCATGGTTACAGGACCCGCGCGTGAACGAGTTCCGCCGCCTGCTCGGGCATGCACGGCCCTACCGGGGGCGGATGCTTCTCGGCGTGGTGGCCATGGCGGTCTACGCCGCCGGCAATCTGGGGCAGGCGCGCCTGGTCAAGGACATCATCGACGGCGTCCTGGTGCCTGATCCGCAGAACGTCAAGCGCATCATCCTGCTGCTGCTCGGCACCTACTTCATCAAGGGCATCGGCACCTACGCGTCGTCGTTCCTGATGACCGACGTGGGGCAGCGTGTGGTCCGCGACCTGCGCACGTTGCTGTTCGCGCACATCCTGAATCAGTCGGCGGCGTTTTTTTCGAAGTGGACATCGGGCCAGTTGATGTCGCGCATCAACAACGATGTCAATCAGATCCAGTCCGCGGCCTCGGAGACGATCGCGGATCTGGTGCGGGAGTCGCTGACGGTCGTGGCGCTGGCGGGCTACCTGTTCTGGCTCGACGCCAACCTGGCGGTCATCTGCATCGCGGTGGTGCCGCTCGTCGTGTATCCCCTCGTGCGTCTCGGGCAGCGGGTGCGGAAGACGACGACGCGCAGTCAGGAGCATCAGGAACATCTCTCGCATCTGGCCAGCGAAGGGTTCACCGGGCACCGCATCGTCAAGGCGTTCCGCGCGGAGGAGCGGGCCGTGCAGCGCTTCCGGACCGCGGGGGCGGCGCTGTACCGCACGAACATGCGCATCACGTCCGCCATGGCGTCGTTGCCGCCCCTGATGGAAATGCTGGGCGGGGTGGCCGCCGCGGGGGCGTTGTACTACGCGGCGCAGAAGATCACAGCGGGCGCACTGACGCCCGGCGAATTCACGTCGTTTCTGGCGGCCTCGTTCATGATGTACGCGCCCATCAAGAAACTCAGCCGCGTGAACGCCGGTCTGCAACAGGCGATCGCGGCGTCCGAACGCATCTTCACGATGCTGGACACACACACCGAAGTCACCGAGCGGCCGGGCGCACGCCCGCTGGGCCGCGTGCGTGAGGGTGTGGAGTTCCGGGGGGTCGGGTTCTCGTACGAGGACCGGCCGGAAGCGCCGGTGCTGCGCGGCGTGTCGTTCTCGGTGCAGGCCGGACAGGTCGTCGCCATTGTCGGGCACAGCGGAGCGGGGAAGACGACGCTGGTGAATTTGATTCCGCGGTTTTACGACGTGACCGAGGGCGGCGTGTTCATCGACGGCGTGGATATTCGCGAGGTGACACTGGCGTCGCTCCGCGATCAGGTGGCGCTGGTCACGCAGGAGACCGTGTTGTTCGACGAGACGATCGCGACCAACATCGCGTACGGCGCCCCGTCGGCCTCGCGTGAGGAGATCGAAGCCGCGGCTCGCGCCGGACACGCGCACGACTTCATCACGCAGCTGGAGGGCGGATACGACGCCCGGATCGGGGAGCGTGGACAGCGGTTGTCAGGCGGGCAGCGGCAGCGTCTGGCGATCGCCCGCGCACTGTTGACCAACTCGCCGCTGTTGATTCTGGACGAGGCCACGTCGGCGCTCGACACCGAGTCGGAGCAACTCGTGCAGGACGCCCTCACTAATCTCATGCGGAATCGCACCACGTTTGTGATCGCGCATCGTCTCTCGACGGTGCGCAATGCGGATCTGATTGTCGCGCTCGACAACGGCGCGGTGGCGGAAGTGGGGAGCCACGAGGCGCTTGTGGATCGGCCCGGCGGCGTCTACGCGCGCCTGCACGCGATGCAGATGCTGGATGATCGGCAGGAAGGGACAGCGTCGTGATTCGTTCGATGACAGGATTTTCCTCGGTCAGCCGCGAGACGGATGGCGTCTCGGCCGGTGTGACGGTGAAATCGGTGAATCACCGGTTTCTGGACATTCAGGTCAAAGCCCCGTCAGCGCTGGCGGGGCTTGAGGCACGGATCAAGAGTCTCATCCAGCAGCGGCTGACCCGCGGTCGTGTGGAGATCGCGCTGTCGTGTGACGACACGACGGAGCCGACGCGCGAGGTGACGTTGAATGAGACCCTCGTGAGCCAGGTGCAGGCGGTTGTTGATGCCGCGCGCGCGAAGGGGCTGGTGAGCGGCGGGCTGACGGCATCCGACCTGCTCCGGATTCCTCATGCGCTGGAGATTCGGCTGGCTCCAGCCGCCGGTGTGCCCGAGGCGGCGAGCGCGGTCGTGGAGGCGGCCGTGATCGAGGCGCTCGACGCGCTGGTCGTGATGCGCGAGACGGAAGGCGGGTTTCTCGCGGCTGATCTGGATCGACGCGTGCAGACCCTGCTGACGTTTGTCGACACCGTGGAGGCGGGAGCCGCCGCGGGCCAGGCCGCCCTGGACGCGCGCCTCCGTGAGCGTCTCGCCGCGATGCCGGCCGATTTGCAGGGCGACCCGGTGGCCCTCAGCCAGGAACTGGTCCGCTATGTGGCGCGTTCCGACGTGCACGAAGAGATCTCGCGGATGCGCGGCCATGTGGAACACTGGCGGGCGCTGGCGGACGGACCGGAACCCTGCGGCCGGAAGCTGGATTTCCTGGTGCAGGAGATGAATCGCGAGATCAACACCATCGGGTCCAAGGCCGAGGGCCTGGCCGTCACCGCACTTATTGTTTCGGCCAAAGCCGAGCTCGAGCGGGTGAAGGAGCAGGTGCAGAATGTCGAATAACCCCGCGCCCGGCTTGCTGTTTGTGGTCTCCGCCCCCAGCGCGACGGGGAAGACCACCGTCATCGAACAACTGGTGCAGCTGGTGCCCGGATTGAAGATGTCGCGGTCGTATACGTCCCGGCCCCGTCGCGAGGGGGAAACCGACGGGGTCGACTATAATTTTGTGAGCCGGGACGCGTTCGAAGCCCAGATTGCGGCGGGTGGATTTCTGGAGTGGGCCGACGTGTTCGGCAACTACTACGGGACCAGCTGGCACGAGACGGAGGCCCGGCTGGCGGCGGGCGAGGATCTCGTCCTCGTGATTGACGTCCAGGGGGCGCGGCAGGTCCGCGCGGCGCGACCGGAGACGGTGGCCGTGTTCATGCTCCCGCCGTCGTTCGCCGTGTTGGAGGAACGCCTGCGTAAACGCAGCAGCGAGCCGGAAGCCGCGATGGCGCGCCGCCTCGCGACGGCACGGCAGGAGGTGTCCGCGGTGGACGCCTACGACTACGTGGTCGTGAACGACGTGCTTGAACGCTGCGTAGGGGAGCTGGCCGGCATCGTCATGGCGGAACGCGCGAAACTTGCGCGACGCCGTGCCGCGATCCAGCCGATTATCGATTCGTTTTAGACAAGAAGGACCTATGACTGACTCACCGAAGATCAACAACCCGGAAAGCCGCTTTGAATTCGTGTCGATCGCCTCGGCGCGCGCGCACCAGTTGCTGCGCGGCTGTCTGCCGAAGATCGAAGGCTCCATGCAGCCGGCGCGCCGCGCGCAGCAGGAAGTTGCGGCGGGCGTCGTGGCGCGTGTGGACAACGTGGACGGCACCGACGAGGACCTGACGCCGGCCGAACCCGCGGCCACCGACAAGTAACAGCCTGCCATGGCGCCCCTGATTGGGCTCGGCGTCTCGGGCGGGATCGGCGCGTACAAGTCGGTCGAACTGGCGCGTCTGCTCCAGAAGCGGGGCTACGACGTGCAGGCGATCATGACGCGCCACGCGCGCCGGTTCGTCGGTCCCCTCACGTTTGAAGCCATCACGCGGCGTCCCGTCATCACCGGCCAGTTCGCGCCGGGGATGAACGCCACCATCGAACACATCGCGCTGGCCACCGACATGCAGGCGCTGGTGGTGGCGCCTGCCACCGCCAACGTGATTGCCAAGTTCGCCCACGGCCTGGGCGACGACTTTCTCAGCGCCCTGTATCTCGCGACGCGCGCGCCCCTGGTGCTGGCGCCTGCGATGAACACCGTGATGTGGGAGCATCCGGCCGTGCGGGAGAACCTCGCGACGCTCGCCGCGCGCGGCACCACCTTTGTCGAACCCGGTGAGGGGTATCTGGCGTGTGGCTGGGTCGGCAAGGGCCGCCTCGCAGAGCCTGCGGAGATTGCGGAGGTGGTCGATCGCGTCGTGCGCGAACGCAGTGGAGGCACAACCTCCTCTCTGGCCGGGCTCTCCGTCGTGGTGACCGCCGGCCCCACGCGTGAGGATCTCGATCCCGTGCGGTATCTCGGCAATCGCTCCAGTGGCCGAATGGGATTTGCCGTGGCGCGTGACGCGATGCGTCGGGGCGCGCACGTGCATCTAATCGCGGGGCCCACGCCGGTTGAGCCGCCGATGGTGACGACGTTGACGCGTGTGCGGTCGGCTGCAGAGATGCATGAGGCGGTCATGCGCGCCTCCGAACGCGCCGATGTGGTGGTGATGGCGGCCGCGGTCGCCGACTACACGCCGGCCGGCGGCCCCCACGGGACCAAGATTGAAAAGGGCGGCGCGGTCACGCTGCAGCTCGAGCGCACGGTGGACATTCTTGCGGCGCTTGGTGCGGCGCGCGGATCCGCAGCGAGACCGGTGCTCGTCGGTTTTGCGGCGGAGACCGGCGACCCCGTGGCGCGCGCGACACGGAAACGCGAGACCAAGCGCGTGGACCTGATCGTCGCCAACGATGTCTCCGTCGAGGGTAGTGGGTTCGACGTGGACACCAATCAGATCACGCTCGTGGACGCGGCCGGCGTCGAGGCCCTGCCGCTGCAGTCGAAGGATGCCGCGGCCGCCGCCATTCTTGACCGCGTCGAACGCCTGCTCGCATCCGCGCCTGCCCCGGTGCCCGCATGAGTGGGTCCGACGATCTCCGCGAACACCTCAAGTACTACCGCGACCTCGGCGTCGCGGGTGTGACGACGGACCCGGTCTGGCGGGAAAGGACGCACCCAGCACCCAGCACCGCGCACATGGCACCCGGCACCCAGCACATGGCACCAGCACCGAGCACCGAGCACCGAGCACCGAGCACTGATCCGGATCTTGACACCATCCGCGCCGATATCGGCGACTGCACGAGATGCAAGCTGCACACCCTGGGCCGCCAGCGCATCGTGTTTGGTTCCGGGAATCCCCGCGCCGAACTGATGTTTGTGGGTGAGGCGCCGGGTGCGGATGAGGACGAGCAGGGCCTGCCGTTTGTGGGCAAGGCCGGGCAACTGCTGACAAAGATCATCGAAGCGATCGAGATGAAGCGCGAGGACGTGTACATCGCCAACGTCATCAAGTGCCGGCCGCCGGCCAATCGCAACCCGGAGCTCGATGAAGTGGCAACGTGCGAACCGTTTTTGTTCCGGCAGATCGACCTGATCAAACCGCGCGTCATCGTGGCACTGGGCACCCATGCGGCGCATACCTTGCTCAAGACCGATGTGCCGATTTCGCGCATCCGCGGCAAACAGCACGAGTACCGCGGCGCGATCCTGATTCCGACGTTTCATCCGGCCTACCTGTTGCGCAGCCCCGACCGGAAGCGCGAGGTCTGGGAGGACATGAAGCTGGTCAAGTCCCTGCTCACACAAGGCGCCTGACCCCATGGCCGCGCGGTGTGTGTCAGTCGGGGTGCCGGTCCCCGGTCTGGGACGGTTGACGTATCGGGTGCCGGAGGCGCTGCCGCTGCCCGTGCGCGGCGCCCGCGTCACGGTGCCGCTGGGTACACGCGCCGTCACCGGTTGCGTCATTGAGGCGCCCGTCGCGCCGCCCGACACCAACACGCTCAGAGACATCATCGAGGTCATCGACACCGACGCGTTCCTCCCGGAGACCGTCGTCGCCCTCGCGTTGTGGGTGGCGGAGTACTACGCGGCCGGCCCTGGCGATGCGCTGCTCAACGCCATGCCGCCCAAGGCCCGCACCGGCGATGCGTCGGCGTTTCGCCGCGTGCCGGTGGCCGTGTGGAAGGCTGAAGCCCTTGTGCTCCGAAAGACAGCGCTTAAAGGCGACAAACAACGTGTGGCGGCTGAGCTCCTGCAGCGGACACCAGAGGGCGTCCCGCTGTCTGCGCTCAGGCGCGAGGGTGTGAGCCTCGCGACGGTGCGCAGCCTGGAGCGCGCGGGTCTTGTCGCGATTCACGATGAGATCGTCGAGCGCGATCCGTTCGAGACAGTCGGCGGCACTGATCGCACACAGTGGTCACTCGACGGGACCACGCCGCAGGGGCGTGAACTGACGCCCGAACAGGCGCATGCGTCCCGGCATCTGGAAGATGCCGTGATCGCCGGACTGTTCAAGACGATTCTGCTGCAGGGCGTCACCGGCAGCGGCAAGACGGAGCTGTACCTGCGTCTGGCGGACCTGGTCCTGCGCCGCGGGCGGCGCGTGTTGGTGCTCGTGCCCGAGATTGCGCTGACGCCTGCGCTCGCCGGGTTGTTCCGGGCGCGGTTTGGCCGGCGCGTGACGATTCAGCACAGCGGTTTGTCCGACGGAGAACGGCACGATCAGTGGCACCGCATCCGGCGTGGGGAAGTCGATGTTGTGATCGGGACCCGGTCCGCCGTGTTTGCGCCGCTGGATCGCGTCGGCCTCGTCATCGTGGACGAAGAACACGACCACGCGTACAAGCAGGAGGAAGCGCCGCGGTATCAGGGGCGCGACGTGGCCGTCGTGCGCGGCCGCATGGAAGGTGCGGTGGTGCTGCTCGGCAGCGCGACGCCGTCCCTGGAATCCGCTGCGAACGCCGCCGCCGGACGATACGACCATCTGACGTTGACCCAGCGCGTCTGGAACAAGCCGCTCGCGGAGGTGCGTCTGGTGGACATGCGCAAGGAGTTCACCGCGCATGGCGCCGACGTGATGATCAGTCAGCCGTTGTGGGAGGCGCTGGAACTGCGGCTCTCCCGCGGCGAACAGTCGATGATTCTCCTCAACCGTCGCGGCTTTGCCACGGTCGTCTTCTGCCGGCAATGTGCGGCGACCATGGAGTGTCCGCATTGTTCGGTGACGCTGACGTATCACCGCACGGCGCGCAAGGTGCGCTGTCACTACTGCAACTACGCGTCCGTGATCCCGAAAGCCTGCGGCACGTGCGGCGGCGAGTTTCTGGAACAGTCGGGCTTCGGCACCGAACGGGTCGAGGCGGACGTGCGCGCCAGGTTTCCGGGTGCGCGTGTGGTGCGTGTCGATCGCGACACGATCCGGCGGCGCGGCGCCATCGCGAAGGTCCTCACGGCGGTGGCCAGAGGAGACGTGGACATCCTCGTCGGCACACAGATGATCGCCAAAGGTCACGACTTTCCGTCGGTGACGCTGGTCGGTGTGGTGTCCGCGGACGTCGGGCTTGGTGTGGCGGACTTCCGCGCAGCGGAGCGCACGTTCCAGTTGCTGACGCAGGTGGTGGGACGCGCCGGCCGCGGCGACATCCCCGGCGAAGCCATCGTGCAGACGCTGTATCCGGACCACTACAGCGTGAAGGCGGCGGCCGCGCAGGACTATGCCGCGTTTTATGCGCAGGAGATCGACTTCCGGACGCGCATGCGGTATCCGCCGACGATCGGCCTGGTGAACGTCGTCGTCCGAGGGCCCTCGCTGGGCAAGGCGCTCGACGATGCCAACGCCCTCGCCGCGGTGACCCGCCACGCCGGCGCACGCGCCAGGTTGCTCGGACCCGCGCCGGCGCCGCTCTCAAAAATCAAGGATGAGTACCGCGCGCAGTTTTTCCTCAAAGGCGTCCATCGCCGTGCCATGCGCGATGCCATCGAGCACGCGCTCACGCAGCGGCCTGAGCTGCGCCGGCGCACCGTCGTGGATGTCGATCCCTACTCCACGTCCTAGAGGTTCATGGTTCATCGGTTCATGGTTCATGGTGCCGTTCCTGGTTCCGGGTTCAAGGGAACCCGCGAACCGACCCTGCACCAGGAACCCCGCACGCAGCACCCCGCACGCAGCACCCCGCACCCAGAACAGAACCGATGAACCATGAACCGATGAACCATGAACCGGTTCAGGAGGGTCCAAGGTTCAGAACGTGATCGTGATCGGTTCGGGCGTGAAGCAGCCGATCAGCATCGCCAGGGCGAGCAGCGCAACCAGGACGCGTCCAGGCGTCAGCGGTGTGTGGTCGTCGAGGGGCGCGGGATGGCGGTAGCCCATGAACCAGGCCATTGCGCTGAGCATGAGGGCCATCACGATCCAGCTTTCAGTCAGGAAGGCCAGCGCAATGACGAGCCCGAGCGTGGCGATGGACAGATACCGTGCTCGTGGCCCGAGGACGGCGTACGCAATGTGGCCGCCGTCCAGCTGGCCAAACGGCAGCAGGTTGAGAGCCGTGGCCAGCATGCCGAACCACGCGGCGTAGCCGAGCGGGTGGATGAAGATGTCGGTGCCCTCGAGCAGCGGGCCGTGAATCTGCCGCGCAATCCACTTGAACAGGACCGGCTCTCCCAGCCAGATGCCGAATCCGCCCTCCGGCACGACATCCACCGTCGAGAGCGAGATGCCGATGATGAGGAATGGAATCAGGGTGATGAACCCCGCGAGCGGACCGGCGACGCCGATGTCGAACAACGCGCGCCGGGAGGGGAAGGGCTCGAGGATGCGGATCACCGCGCCGAACGTGCCCGTCATCGGCAGCGGCGCCGGCAGGAAGAAGGGCAGTGTGCAGTCGACGTTGTGCCAGCGGCACGCGAAGTAGTGCCCGAACTCGTGGGCTCCGAGAATCAACAGGATTGCGAACGAGTATTCCAGGCCGACAAAGTACGTGGTGGTGACGACCGTCAGCAGGACCAGCAGCAGGGGCCGTCCGGCCTTGTGTTGGAACTTGGGGGGAGGCGGCGGCAACTCCGCCGGGTAGACCCAGAACGGCTGGGGCTCACTCACCGGAGATGTTCTGGAGGTCTTTGCCGGGTTTGAACCGAATCGTGCGGCCGGGAGGAATCTTCACTTCCTTGCCCGTCCGGGGATTGCGGCCGATGCCACGTTTGCGGGGTTTGACCTGAAACACCCCGAAACCACGCAGCTCAATGCGGTCACCCTTCATCATGGAGGCTCGCATGGCGTCAAACACCGCGTCGACGGCCACTTCGGCCTTCACTTTGGTGATTTCAGCGATACGCGACACCTCGTTTACGATGTCGACTTTGATCATGACTTCCGGGGCACCTGATGTCCGTAAGTGACTATAAAGACACCTACTTACGGAGTCAAGTCTCCCCGTAACTGCTACACTGTCCCGATGGCCGCTTCTGGTGTGGGGCCCACAGTGGTGCTGGTTGGCCGGCCCAACGTGGGGAAGTCCACTCTCTTTAATCGTATTGCCGGGACCCGGCGCTCCATTGTGGCGCCCGTCGCCGGAACCACGCGTGATGTGGTGACTGCGCCTGCCGAGTGGTCGGGCCGGAATTTCACGCTTGTGGACACCGGAGGATTGTTTGGCGCGACGACCGACCCGTTGCATGCGATGGTCGTGGACCACGGCATGCGCGCGCTCAAGTCGGCCGACCTGCTGGTCTTCCTGGTCGATGGCCGCGACGGGCTCGTGGTCGGTGATGAACAGATCGCGCAGGCGATCCGCGCCGTGAACTGTCCGGTGCTGCTGGTCGTGAACAAGGCGGACGACAAACGGTCGGTCGCGCGCGCCAACGAATTTCACAAGCTGGGGTTCGGCGGCCAGTTCGAGGTGTCGGCCGAACACGGCACCGGCGTTTACGAATTGCTCGACGCGCTCATTGCCGCCATGCCGGCCAAGTCCACGGAACCTGCGCCGGAGGCTGACCCCGAGATCGCCATCGCGATCGTCGGCAGGCCCAACGTCGGCAAATCCTCGCTGGTCAATCGGTTGCTGCGCGAAGAGCGCGTCATGGTCAGTGATCTGCCGGGCACCACCCGCGACTCCGTGGACGTCGTGTTGCAGTATCAAAAGCGCCGGCTGCGTCTGGTCGACACGGCGGGGATGCGCCGGCCCGGCAAGGTGGCGACCGCCGGTCAGGTGGAGTCGATCAGCGTGGTGCTCGCCAAGCGTGCGATGGCGCAGGCCGATGTGGCCGTGCTGGTGATCGATGCGGCCGAGGGCCCCACCGATCGTGACGCCGCGATCGCCGGCGAAGCGGAAGAGGCCGGCTGCGGCGTCGTCATTGTCGTCAACAAGTGGGACTTGATGGCGGAGCGGATGGGGGATGATCCGCAGCAGTTCGTGAAGGACTACGACGACAAGCTGCGGTTCCAGCTCAAGTTCCTGGAGTTTGCACCGGTCATTCATGTGTCGGCGCTGACCGGGGATCGCACCGCGAAGATGTTGGAGATGGCGGTGCGGGTGGCCGATGCGCGACGGAAGCGTGTGGGCACGTCGGAGTTGAATCGGTTCGTCGAGTCGATCACGGCGGCGAATCCGCCGACGAGCAAACACCGGCGGCAGGTGCGCATCATGTATGCGTCGCAGATTGCGAGTGCGCCGCCGCGCTTTGTGTTCTTCACCAATGTGGCGACGGAGTTCCACTTCTCCTATGAGCGGTTCCTCGTGAATCAGCTGCGCGAGAAGTTCGGATTTCTCGGTACCCCCATCCGCATCAGCGTGCGACGCCGCGCGCGGAAGGAACTGTGAGATATACTGGCGATCCACTCGTGGACGCGGTTTCGATTCCCAATCGGCCGGCATTCCGGGCTCAGGAGGTCTGCGAGATCGCGGCCGTCCCGCCGTTTGTGCTCCGTGGGTGGGAGGCCGAGTTTCCCGATTTGGGGGTGGCCAAGACGCCGGCCGGCCCGCGGGTCTACCGGCGCGAGGATGTCGAGCGGGTGCTGCATCTCAAGCGCCTGATTCTGGTCGAGGGCCTGACCCTGGCCGGGGCTCGGCGCCGGCTCACCGAAGAGGCCGAAGCGGCCTCCGGAGTGAGTGACGACCTGCTGTTGCCACCAGACGTGATGGGGCAGCCGGCGGGATTGGACGACGGTGCGCGGGCGCACCTGACGGAGGTAAAGCGGGGACTCCAGTGGATCCTCAAGACACTCGGCGGCCCCCCAGCCTCCGAGTTCATGTTGGCACCCGAACCGGCCCCAAGCCGGGCGAGTGGCAGCAAGAGCGGCAAGACGAAGAAGAAGTAGTTGTCGGCGGGATGTAGCGCAGCCTGGTAGCGCACTTGACTGGGGGTCAAGGGGTCCCGAGTTCGAATCTCGGCATCCCGACCATTTCTTCTTCCACCCATCCGCCCATCTCAAGAACCCCACTCCAGTATTGACTTGAGCTACGACCGGCCATAAAGTCCCGGGGAGCTCTCAGCCGCGTTTACTCCTGCGTTACGAAATGACGCGGATTGTGAGGCCCGTGCAAGTCGGTAGTTGGTGCATTTGGAGGAGGAACGGTACATGACACGACGCGTTTGGCGCGTGCTGCTTGCGGCAGCTCTCGTCGTCACAACCTCGTCCCTGGCGTTTGCGCAGGGCACGTCGTCCATCACGGGCGTCGTCACAGACTCGGCCGGCGGCGTCATTCCTGGCGCCACGGTGGTGGTCACGAACAACGCGACCGGGGCGAAGTCTGAAACGGTGACCGGAGCCAACGGCACCTATAACGTGGCGGCGCTGCAGGCCGGCACGTATACGGTGGCCGCGACGCTGACGGGATTCAAGACGGCGCAGAACGCCAACGTCCGGGTGGCCCTCGGTGTTCCGGCCACGGTGAACATGACGCTCGAAGTCGGGTCACTGACCGAGACGGTCAACGTCACCAGCAGCACCGAACTCATCAACACGCAGACGGCCACGGTGCAGGCGACGCTGAACTCAGATCAACTCAACCGGATGCCGACACCGACGCGGAATGCCCTCAACGCCGTGACGTTTCTGCCCGGCATCAATACGCCCGGGACCAACCGCGACTCCACCATCAACGGATTGCCGGAGTCGTTTATCCAGATCACGACTGACGGTGCCAGCAATAACGATAACTTCCTGCGTACCACGGACGGCTTCTTTGCGTCGGTGACGCCGCGGCAAGATGCGGTCGAAGCAGTGACAGTCACATTGGCTGCGGCTGGAGCCAGCCAGGGCGGGAGCGGCGCGATTACCATCGCGTTTCAGACCCGTTCCGGCTCGAACCGGTTCTCGGGCAGTTTGTACGAGTACTACCGCGATCCGAGGCTCAACTCGAACTACTTCTTCAACAAGGTCAACGGCCTGCCGAAGAACGAAGTCAAGCTGAACCAGTATGGTGGTCGTGTCGGCGGTCCCATCGCGCTCCCGGGGCTCGACCTGCGGGGCAAGGCGTTCTACTTCCTGAACTACGAGCAGATTCGCTTTCCCAATAGTTTCACGCGCACCCGTACGACCCTGAATCCGCGTTCCGCGGACGGATGGTTTCGCTACAACCTTGTGTCTGGCGGTGTGACGACCGTGCGTGAAGTCAACGTACTTACGCTGGCAGCGGCGAACGCGCAGATCGCCGGCAAGGACGCCACGGTCGCCTCGCTCCTTGCGAAGATCCAGGCTGGCATGGCGACGACGGGCACCCTCAACACCACGGCGAATCCGCTTCTTGACAGCTACGTGTTCCTCAGCCCGGGGAAGCTGTTCGAACACCAGCCCACGACGCGGCTGGACTACAACATCACGGATCGGCACCGGTTGAGCGGTTCGATGTCCGTCATCTGGGCCGAGCGCACGCCGGACTACTTGAACGGCACGGATGGCCGGTTCCCGGGAGCCACGAATATCCGCGACTTCCAGTCGAAGCGGCCGTTGTATACGCTGACACTTCGGTCGACGATCTCCCAGAACGTCGTCAACGAACTGCGCGGGGGCATCACCGCGTTGGGTGGGCAGTCGAACTTCGGCTACCCGAGTGCGATTCCCTCGCGCAACGACATCACGTCATTCGCGGATCAGGGGGGGTATGCTCTGGGGTTTGGCCTCGGTCTGACGAACTGGTGGGTCAGTAATGGTCCGAGCTGGCGTGCGGCCCCGACCTACAGCGTGGCGAACACGATGAACTGGCAGCGAGGGAGCCACAGCATCCAGGTTGGTGCTGAGTGGCTGCGTTCGACGGCCGAAGAAAGCGCGCAGCAGATCGTGCCTGGCGTGAACTTCGGGTTCAGCACCCAGTTCGATCCGGCGGCGGGGCTGTTTACCACGACCAACTTCCCGGGAGCGTCGGCGGCACAGTTGACGGACGCGCGGTCGCTCTATGCACTGTTGACGGGGCGCGTGACTTCGATCACGGGGCAGGCGGCGCTGGATCCGGCGACGAACAAGTACGTGGCGTTCGGTCCCCGCACGCGAACCGGTCAGATCAACGTCTATTCCGGCTTCGTGCAGGACTCGTGGCGAGTCAGGCCGACGTTGACGGTGAATTTCGGACTGCGGTATGACCTGCAGACACCCTTCACCGCCAACAACGACATCATGTCGACGGTTGGCCTTGATGACGTCTGCGGCATGTCCGGCATCGGTGCCAACACCAACGTCTACAACCGGTGCAACTTCAACTCGCCGGGGGCTAACAGTGGCAAGGCGATTCCGTCGTACCAGCAGTTGACGCGGAGCACAAACGGCTACAACACCGACAAGAACAACTTCTCGCCGTCGGTGAGTGCCGCGTGGCGGCCCAACGTCCAGAGTGGCTGGCTGCGTAGTGTGCTGGGTGATCCTGATCAGGCCACGATCCGGGCAGGGTGGTCCGTGGCGTACTCACGGCAGGGGATGAGTCAGTTCACGGGGGTCTTCGGGTCGAATCCGGGAAGCACCATCACTCTGACACGCGACACCAACACCGGGTTGGTGCCGACCGGCGAGGCGTGGCCCGTGTTGTACAGCCAGAAGAACAGGTTGTCGGTCCAGTCATTCAACGAGACGCCGGTGTTTCCCATCGTCTCTCGGCCGGATCGGGCTGACAGCATCAGTGCCTTTGCGCCGGACCTGACCATGGAGCGGGCGCAGACATGGAACGTCGGCATCCAGCGGGCCATTGGTTCCGACATGGCCGTCGAAGTGCGGTATGTCGGCACCCGCGGCGACCAGCAGTGGTCAACGCTCGACTACAACGGCATCCGCAGCGAAAACCTGCTCGCCAATGGGTTCATGGACGAGTTCAAGCTCGCCATGGTGAACTTGGCTGCCAATAATGCCGCCGGCGGCACGCGCGCGGGGTCCTTCGCCTACTTCGGGACGGGCACTGGGACCAGCCCGCTCCCGATCTACCTGGCGTATTTTAATGGGCGCACGGACGCCACCAACGCCGCAGCCTACACGGGCGGTACCGCGTCGTGGGCAAGCACCACGTTCGCGGCGAGGCTCGCACCGGCGAATCCTTCGCCGTTGGGCGCCGCGGGGGACCTCGATGGCAATGCCACCAGGCGCGCAAACGCGCTGGCGGCGGGACTCCCCGCGAACTTCTTTGTGGTGAATCCCCGCATGAACGGCGTCAACGTCACGGACAGCGGTGCGTTCAGCGACTACCACGCGTTGCAGATCGATCTGCGCCGCCGCCTCTCGCGTGGCCTGTCGGCGAGCGTCAACTACCAGTTCGCCCACGAGCGTGGGTCCGCGTTCGACGGGTTCTCGTTCGGACGCACAATGGTGAATGGCGGTAACGTGCGGCATGCGTTCAAAGGGCAGTGGGATTGGACGATTCCCGTCGGACGCGGACAGCGCCTGGGCTCGGATATGCACCCGGTACTCGACGCGATTCTTGGAGGCTGGAGCATGAACGGAGTTGGCCGCATCCAGGCCAGGACGCTGAACTTCGGCAACGTCCGCCTCGTCGGCATGACGGTCGACCAGTTGACTGACATGTATAAGTTCTATCGACGGACCAACGCGAATACGGGCCGTACTGAAATCTGGATGCTGCCAGAAGACGTGATCCTGAACACGCGCCGGGCGTACTCTGTCAGCAGCACGGGAGTGGCCGGGCAGGCCTACACGGGCTACTCGACCTCGCTCGGCGTTCCAGAGGGGCGGTACATTGCTCCCGCCAACACGGCCTCGTGTATTCAAATCAAGGCCGGTGACTGCGCACCGAGGTCGGTACTCGTGCGTGCACCGTGGTTCACACGGTTCGACGTGGGTGTCACCAAGCGCTTCAACGTGCGGGGCACCAAGAACTTCGAAGTCCGTGCTGACGTGCTGAACCTGTTCGACAACGTCAACTTCAACCCGGTGGCCAACCCCGGTTCAGGCGCGACCATCTTCCAGGTCACCAGCGCCTACACCGACGCCAGCAACACCTACGACCCGGGTGGCCGCCTCGGCCAGTTGATGATTCGCTTCAACTGGTAGTCGCGGAAGCGCACACACACGAAGGGCGGGTCCTCAGGGACCCGCCCTTTTTTTGTGGTCCGGCTAGACTGGTATCCCCATGATGCGCATCTCCATCTGTCTCGTCTTCGTCTGCGTGGCGGCTCTGGTCCCGTCGCAGGCGCAGGAGCGCGCGGCGCGACTGCTGCAGATTGATTTTCAGGCTCTTGATGCAGCAGGGCAGGTGATTGGCGACCTGACGCCCGCAGAGGTGGACCTGCGCATCGACGGGCGGCGCCGCGAGGTGAAGGCGCTGCGACGGATCGCGGCGGCCCCGGCGGCCGTGAAGACGACGGGACTCCCGGCGCCGTATGGCGCCAGTCTCGATTCGGCGACCGGCCGCACCCTGCTGCTGCTTGTCGATCAGGATTCGTTCCGCGTCGGGCAGGAACCGCCGATTCGCTCGGCGGTGTCGGGACTGCTGCGCGAGCTCGGCCCATCGGATTTTGTCACCGTCGTCGGCATGCCGTACGGGGGAGTGCCGGTGCGGTCCACCAATGACCACACCCGCGTGCAGCACGCCGTCGATCTGCTGGTCGGGCAGCGGTCCCGAGACGAAGGGGGCTCGGCGATGGCCTGCCGGACCCGGCTTGTGCTCGAGTCGGTCGAGACGATGTTGCGATCGTTTGAGAACCGCACCGTGCCGACGACGGTCGTGTTGTTCACGGCGGGGTTGTCGGCGCCACGGCGGGACGCGCCGTTTGCGCGAGCGCCTGGCATGTGTGAACTGCAGAGCGACCTGTTTCAGCGCGTCGGTGCAGCCGCAGGTGCTGCCCGCGTCAACTTCTACATCGCGCAGCCCGACGACGTGAACGCGGCGACGGGGCAGGGGCAGGAGTTTCAGTCGCTGAGCGGCAGTGACTCCAACGCGTTGAGCAGTCCATTGGCGGGCATCGAACATCTCGCTGGTGTGACGCGTGGTGTCCGCGTCCCGCTGACGGCGCTGGGCACCGGTGCGCTCGACCGTGTCGCCAGGGAGACCGCCTCCTACCTGGTGGCGGAGATTGAACCGCAGCTTACTGACTATGACCCTCATGGACGAAGGCTCGACATTCGAGTGACGCGGCCTGGCGTCACGGTGAGGGCCCGGCCGGAAATCACGTTCTCGCGTACGCCGGACCGGACGGCGGGAGCCAGGGTCACGGTCACTGACATGTTGTTGTCCGCCGCGACGTTCAGCGACCTGCCGCTGCGAGCCGCGGCGTTCACGATGGGCGCACCCGACGGGCAGGTGCAGGTGGCGATTCTTGCCGAGCCTGAGGATCGCGCGCTCGCGATCAGCTCAGCTGGCGCGGTGCTGGTGACTGACGATGGCTCGGTGGTGGCGCGCTGGTCGGCTGTGGACGCGGGTGAGTCTCCGCTGGTGGGGGCCATGCGCGTGAAGCCGGGCCGGTATCGCCTTCGCGTCGCCGCCGTTGATGCCGCGGGGCGAGGCGGCGCGGCCGACTATCGGTTTGATGCGAGTCTGGTGCCGGTGGGCACGTTGCAGCTGGGAGGTCTGGTCCTCGGCCTGTCGCGCGACGGGCAACTGATTCCGCGGTTGTCGTTTGCGGATGAACCGTCAGCGCTCGCGTCGTTTGAGATGTACGGCGGAGTGGAGGGCACCGCAGTCACGGCCTTTCTCGAGGTTGCGGCCTCGATCGATGGCCCGGCGGTCGTGGCCGTGCCGTTAGCCATCCAGGCTCAGGGCAACGGCCGATTCCTCGCGATTGGGACCGTGCCGCTCGGCGCGTTGACGCCCGGCGACTACGCCGTGCGCGGCCTGCTGCGCCTCGAGAACGGTACCACCGGCCGGACGCTTCGCACGCTTCGCAAGACCAAGTAGGGCCCGCTGAACTGTAGCGGGCCGCATTGGCGCGCTCAACCCCAGCGCGCCCTACGTACGGGCCCTGCTGGCGCGCTCGAGCCCAGGGCGCCCTGCGAGGTCCTACGGGTGCTGCGCCGAAAATTCCTCGTACGTGCCCTTGAAGTCCTGGATCCCGTCGTCGGTGAAGACCCACAGACGTGTGGCGACTTCTTCGATCAGGTCCTGGTCGTGGGTCACGAGGAACACCGTGCCTTCGAACTTCTGCAGGGCGATGTTCAGCGCGTTGATCGATTCGAGGTCGAGGTGGTTGGTGGGTTCGTCAAACACCAGCACGTTCGGCTTCTGCAGCATGATGCGGCAGAAGAGCAGGCGGGCCGTTTCTCCGCCCGAGAGCGCCGTCGTCGGCTTGAGGCCTTCTTCGCCGCGGAACAACATCTGGCCGAGCAGGCCGTGGATGTCCTGGCGCGTCAAATCCGGATCAAACGAGTGCAACCACTCGGCCGCCGTGGTCCCCTTGGCAATGGCGCCCGTATGATCCTGGGCGAAGTAGCCAATCGAGGCCTCGTGGCCCCACTTGACGACGCCGGCATCGCGGTCCCCGGGTGACTCGGGCTGGCCTGGGGCGTCCGCAAGCAGCGCTCGGAGCAACGTGGTCTTGCCCATGCCGTTGCGGCCGATGAGGCCGATCTTCTCCCCGCGCGACACGATGGCGTCGAAGTTCCGGATGACCTTCAGGTCGCCGTACGTCTTGTGCACCCCCTGCGCTTCGAGCAGGTTGCGTCCTGACGGCCGGTTCATCTGGAAGCGGATGTACGGACGCTGGATGTTCGATCGCGCCAGGTCCGTCGTCTGCAGCCGCTCCACTTCCTTGCGGCGTGAGGCGACCTGGGAGGCGCGGGTACCGGCGGAGAAGCGGGCGATGAAGTCGTTGAGCTGGTCGATCTTCTTTTCGCGCTGGGCATTCTCGGACTCGATGCGCGCACGAATCTGCGTCTTCGCCAGCACCATGTCGTCGTATCCGCCGGTGTAGGTGATGATCGTCTCGTAGTCGATGTCGGCGGTATGGGTGCAGACGGCGTTCAGAAAATGCCGGTCGTGCGAGATGACGATGAGCGTGCCGTCGTAACGGGTGAGGAACTCCTCGAGCCAGTGGATCGAGTCGAGGTCGAGGTGGTTCGTTGGCTCGTCGAGCAGTAGGGCGCGCGGATTGCCGAACAGCGCCTGCGCGAGCAGCACGCGGACCTTCTGGCCACCCTGCAGTTCCGACATCCACCGGTCGTGCAGTTCGTCGGCAATGTCGAGCCCCTGCAGCAGAATTGCCGCATCACTGTCGGCCGAGTAGCCGTCTTCTTCGCCGACGATGCCCTCGAGTTCACCGAGGCGCATGCCTTCCGCGTCGGTCATCTCGGTCTTTTCGTAGAGCCGCTCGCGCTCCTGCAGCGTGTTCCAGAGGCGCTTGTTGCCCATGATGACCGTGTCGATCACCCGGAACTGGTCGAAGGCGAACTGGTCCTGACTGAGGACGCCGATCTTGTCGGGACGCGAGACGGTGCCCTTCTGCGGCGTGAGCTCCCCGGTGAGGAGCTTCATGAACGTGGACTTGCCGGCGCCGTTGGGCCCGGTGAGACCATACCGGCGCCCCGCACTGAACGTCGTGGTCACATCGTCGAAGAGCACCTTCGACCCATAGCGCATAGACACGTTGGCGACAGAGATCATGAACTCATGATTCTAGCATCCGCCCAGCGGCTCAGCCGCTCACCCGTCAGCCGGCTACCGACAAGAGCTCGATCTCGAAGATCAGGTGCGCGTTGGGCGGAATCGGGCCGGCACCCTGGGAGCCGTAGCCCAGACTGGGCGGGATGATCAGACGGCGTTTGCCGCCGACTTTCATGCCCGGCAGGCCCTGGTGCCAGCCCTGAATCACGGAACTGACGCCGATGGTGAAGCTGAAGCCCACACCCGACGTGTTGGCGTCGAACTGCGCGCCCTTGTTATCGGTGGCGGTGGTCGAGTAGACCCAGCCGGTGTAATAGACCCGTACGGTCTTGCCGTTGGTGGCTTCGGTGCCGGTGCCGACGGTGAGGTCGGTGGTGGAGAACGGGATGTCGAGAGGCGGCGCCGTCGGGGCGGCCTTGTCGCCACAGGCGACGGACACGGCGAGCAGGGCGGCCACGAACACGAATTTCGCTGAATGCATACGTCACGATGATAGCTGGGCTAAGGTCCTCTTTGCCAGCCGCCCATCCTGCACGGTGTCTTTTATGAGCGTGCGATTGATCGTTCCACTCCTCGCCGTGACTCTGGCCGGGACTCCTGGACTCCTCGACCCCTGGACCCCGGACCCTGGACCGTAGGACCCCAAGCCACGCAACGCCCAGTGTTCCGCTCCGACTCCCACTTCGTGCTGGTGGACGCGTATCCGCTGCGTGACGGCAAGGTGGTGGAGGGGCTGACGGCCGGCGATTTTGTGGTGCGCGAAGACGACGTGCCGCAGGAGGTGGAGTTGTTTGAGTTCGTGGGTGTGGGCTCGAACGAGCCGGAATCCGCCCGTCGCGACCCGAACACGCTGGCGGAATCGCGCGCAGCGGCGGCGGACCCGAGGGCCCGTGCGTTTGTCACCTACTTCGATATTCCGCACGTCTCGACCGCCGGTGCCCATCGCGCACGGCTGCCGCTCGTGCAACTGCTCACCGACATCGTCACGCCGAACGACGTCTTCAGTGTGATCTCGAGCGAATACGACGTGGCGTCGATGACGTTTCAGCGCCGGGTCACGTCGATCGACGATCAGTTGCGCCGGTACTGGGCGCGGGGCCTGCGCGACAGCTTCATGAAGACGGCCGACGAAGACGGGCTGTTCAGCTGTTTCGACGACACCGACGGCATGGTGGTGAAGCAGCGCTTTGTGGCCGACGGGGCCCTGATGCGGCCACTGGCCACCGTCATCATCGAGCGGCATCGCGCCGACCGCATCCTGACGCACCTTGAGGATTTGGTCTGGTATCTCGGCAGCCTGCGGGAGGGGCGCACGTCCGTGTTTCTGTTCAGCGAGGGGTGGCGCCGTTATACGCGTGACACCGTGCTCAAAGCGGAGATCGCCGCAACCCAGTGGGAATTGCCGAGCGGGGGAGTCCGTGGCTCCGAGATCGTCATGTTCAACATGGTCGCGCAGGGGCAGCGGCAGGCGTGCATGCAGGAGGCCACGCGGCTGGCGGACCTGGACATGGTCACCAGATATCAGCAGCTCATTCGGCTGGCCAACAGCATGAACGTGTCGTTCTACACCGTGAATCCGCTGGGCCTGGCGGCGATTGACCGCAACATCGGCGAAAAGAACTACGTGATTGACCCGACACAGATCGTCGCGGAGGACTTTGACCGCCTCAATGAACGACGGGACGTGCTGGAGGAAATTGCGGTGAAGACCGACGGCGCCGCGGCCGTGAGCACGAACGACATGCGACAGGCCCTGCGGCCCATCATGGACCAGCTCCGGACGTTTTATCTGCTCGGCTACTACTCGACGAACACGAGGTTCGACGGACAGATCCGGACCATCTCGGTGTCTTCACCCCAGCCCGGCGTCCAGGTGAAGGCCAGACGTAGCTACCGCGCACCGACGGAAGAAGAGCGCGCCTTGCGGGCGAACCCGGTGTCCGCGCCTGCGCTCACGGAACTCGACCGTGCGCTCGATGTCCTCGCAGGCATTCGATCCGCGGATGACCGCAGTTTCAACGCGGCACGGTATCTGAAGGCAGACGCCGCACCCATCCTCGGCGCGCCGGCCGTGTTCCGCGCGACACCGTCTCCGCGGTCGCCGATTGTTGCCGTCACCGCGCCCGCGTTCCGGCGGACGGAACGTCTGCACATTGAATGGCCGCTCATGCAGGAGCTGGAGTCACGGACCGCACGCGTCCTGGGGCGCGACGGCAAGCCCTTGGCCGCGCAGGCCGTGGTGAGTGAACGGGCCGCAGACTCCGCGCCGACGGTGTTGGTCGTCGACGTGGTCCTCGCGGCGCTGGCCCCTGGTGACTACGCCGTGGAACTGGTCGTGACCAGCCGGGGCGAAACCAGACGCACCTACCTGCCATTCAAGGTGGTACCGTAACTCATGCGTTCGGTGCTCTCCGCCTCTCTGATTCTTGTGGCCGCGTTTTTTGCGGCGCCTCCGGTGTGGACCCTGGACCCTGGACTCCTAGACCCCGGACCACAGGCCTCACAAGATCAGCGCCCTGTCTTCCGCTCCGACGCCTACTTCGTGACAGTGGACGCCTACCCGACAAGAGACGGCAAGGTTGTTGAAGGCCTGACCGCCGACGACTTCATCGTCGAGGAAGACGGCACGCCGCAGTCGGTCGAAAGCTTTGAGTTTGTCGACGCGGCTGGAGCGACGCCTGAGGCCACCCGCCGTGATCCGAACACCGTGGCACAGTCGCGGCTGCTGGCGGCTGATGCCCGCATGCGCGCGTTTGTGATCTACCTCGATATCGAGCATGTCTCCATCGCGGGCGCCAAGGCCGCGCGCGTGCCGCTGATTTCGATGCTCAATCAGTTGATCGGGGAAAACGATCTGGTCTCGCTCACGACGTCACAGGTGCCGCCAAACGGACTGACGTTCGGGCGTCGGACAATGGGTATTGAGGATCTGCTGGCGCGCAACTGGAAATGGGGCACACGGGATGCCGTCCGTACGCCGCTCCTGAACGAACTCGAGCAGTGTTTTCCGGCCGACAACGAGGGGCGTGAGGGCTGGGTGCGCGACGGGCAGGCCGTGCGGCGCATCTCCGCGGTGCTGCACGACCGCGCGCGAGAGGAAGCCGTGCTCGAGCATCTTGAGGAACTCGTGTACTACCTTGGCGCGCTGCGCGAAGGCCGCACGTCCGTTGTGGTCTTCACCGAAGGGTGGCGGCTGTTCCGAGGGGACGGCGGCCTGATGGGGTACACGGGGCGTCGCAATCCGGCGTGTGATCAGTATCTGATTCGGTACGCCAACATCGATGGACAGGCCCGGCTGCGCGCGATCATCAACCGGGCCAATCGCAGCAACGTGGTGTTCTACATGGTCAATCCAGGTGGACTCACGGCGTTTGACTACGATATTTCCGAGCGGGTGCTGGGGACAGGGGATATTTCGCAGTCGCCGGTGGCACAGGGATTCAGCAACATTCGTGACCGCGTGAGCGGCATGCAGACGCTTGCTGAGAACACCGACGGTCTTGCGGTGGTCGACACCAACGATCTCAAGGCCGGACTCAAACGCGTCAGTGATGCGTTGTCGGCGTATTACCTGCTTGGCTACTACTCATCCAATACGGCCTTCGACGGTCGTGAACGGCGCATTCGCGTGCGCGTGAAGCAGCCCGGCGTTGAGGTCACCGCCAGACGCGGATACACCGCGCCTTCAGAGGCGGAGCGTGCGGCGCGTGCCGCCGCTGCCGCCAACCCCATTGTCGCCACTGGTCCGTCACCCGTGGACCTCGCGCTCGGGGGGCTCGCGCGTCTGCGTCCGGACACGGATGTGTTTGTGCACTCCACGTTGGTGGGGACGCGGCTCACGGCGTTTGCCGAGGTGGGGCCCTCCGAGATCTCCCGTGGTGCGATGGCGAAGGACGGCACGCTGGAGGTCACGGTGCTGGGACCTGATGGCGCTACGTTGGGCGCCGCCACAGTGCCTGTGCTTGCGGCGATGCGGGCCGCCACCGCGTCGGTCACGGTGCCCGCCGACCTCGCTACTGCGACGATTACGACCAAGGTGCGCACGGCGACCGGGACCATTGAATCCAAAACGCCGGCCACGCGAGACGATGGGACAGTGCTCGGGGCGGGGCTGGTGTATCGCGCGACGCCGGCGTCGCGATCACCGCTGGTGCCTGTCGCCAGTTTCCAGTTCCGGCGCACCGAACGCGTTCATATCGAGTGGCCCGTCGGCGGCCCCCTTGAACGGCGGGACGCGCGCCTGCTCGGCCGCAATGGTGAGCCGGTGGCCGTCACGATCACGCTGACGGAGATCGAACGAGATGGCCGCCATGTCCTCGCACTCGACGGGCTGCTCGCCCCTCTTGCGCCGGGTGACTACGTGGTCGAAGTCACGGCCGCCGCGGGCGGCAGGACGGAGACGCGGCTCGTGGGAATTCGCGTGGTGAATTGAAGCTGTCGGCCCGCCTACGCCAAACAGTCGCTGCGCTCCTGGCTTCGGCGGGGCAGCCTTCGCAGTGTGCCGCCTGGCGCAGCCCAGCCGTAGCTGCGAGCGAAGCGAGCGGTAGCGAAGGCTGGAGCGGGCTACGGGAATCGAACCCGTCTGACTGGCTTGGGAAGCCAGGACATTACCACTATGCTAAGCCCGCGCTACATCTAACGTCTAACATCTGACATCTGACATCTGACATCTGCAATCTAACATCGGACATCGGCCGGGTTCAACTTCGGATGATGGCCAGCACTTCGTCGCGCTTCTGCGCCATGAGTTCGGGCGTCAGGGCCTCGAGGTTCAGGCGGAGCAGCGGCTCGGTGTTGGACGCCCGGACGTTGAAGTGCCAGTCGGGGAACTCCACCGAGAAGCCGTCCATCGTGTAGGTGTGGCCGTCCGCGTAGCGCTCGGCGAGCACCTGCAGCTTGCCGGGAATCAGGCTCATGCTGGCGACCTTGGTGTTGATCTCCCCGGAGATGTGGTACTTCTCGCGGAGCGGTGCCAGCAGCTCGCGCAGCGTCTTGCCCTTGCGCGACATGAGCTCGAGAATCAGCAGGGCCGGGATGAAACCGTTGTCCGCGAAGTGGTAGTCGCGGAAGTAGTAGTGGCCGGTCACTTCGCCGCCAAACACGGCGTTCTCCGCGCGCATCCGGCGCTTGATGAACGCGTGGCCGACCCGGTTCATGTGCGCGGTGCCGCCAAGACGGGCCACGGTGTCCTTCACCGCATAACTCGCGCGCACGTCGTAGACGATGGCCGAGCCCGGGGACTTGAGGAGCGCCGCTTCGGCCAGCAGCGCCGTGATGAAGTCACCGGCGATGAACTCGCCGTCGCCATCGATGAAGAAACACCGATCCGCGTCGCCATCCCACGCGATCCCGATATCCGCCTTGTCGGCGATCACCCGTTCGACAATGTCGCGGCGATTCTCTTCGATAAGCGGGTTCGCCTCGTGGTTCGGGAACGTGCCATCCACCTCAAAGCAGAGCTTTGTCGTGCGGCACGGCAGGCGGTCGAACAGGCGTGGGGCCACCAGGCCCGCCATGCCCGAGCCGGCATCCAGCACGACGTTGAACGGCCGGATGACAGACGGGTCAATGAAGCGCATGACGGCTTCGACGTAGGCGTCGAGCATGTCCGCCGTGCCGTACGAACCGTGCGGCCGCTGGGGCGCGGGAATCGTGCCGCCGACGACCATGTCGCGAATCTCGCCGATGCCGGCGTCGCCCGACAGCGGGAATGCCTGGCGGCGCACCATCTTCATGCCGTTGTATTCGCCGGGATTGTGCGACGCCGTCACCTGCACGCCGCCATCGAAGTCGTGTTCCGCCACGGCGAAGTAGAGCATGTCGGTGCCCGCCATGCCGTAGTCGGTGATGGCGGCGCCCTGTTCGCGCGCCCCGTCAATGAACGCGGTGGCGAGGGAGGGAGACGACGTGCGCATGTCGCGGGTGACGGCAATGCGCAGGGGAGTGGTGCGTCCCGGTTCGATCGACTCCATGTACGCCACATACGCGCGGCCGATGAGGCGCGCGGCCGTCTCGTGCAGTTCAGACGGGTAGAGGGCGCGGACGTCGTAGGCCTTGAAGATGTCGGGAGAGATGCTCATACACGTGAATAGTCCGTGATGATGGATTTGTCACCGAGGAGGGCAGCGCCGCCCACCTCGACATTGCGACCGAACTGGCAGTGGCGCCCGGCCACCAGCGGGCCAAGATGGGCGTGTTTGTCGACCCAGGTGTGCGGCCACAGGATGGCGCCATTGACGACGGCCCCTTCGCCGATGTGGCAGTGGGCGCCGATGACGCTGTTGGCGCCGATGCGCGCGCCTGTCTTGATGACCGCGCCGGCATCGATGAAACAGGGGCCTTCGATGGTGACGCCATCGTCGATCCGCGCGTCGGGTGAGACCACCGCCTGGCCCGCCAGTCCTTCAAACGGCGGGGCCGGGAATCGTCCGCTCATGATGTCGTGGTGGACCTGCTGGTACTTCTCGCGGGTGCCGATGTCGATCCAGTAGCCGCGGTACGTGTACGCGACGAACGTCTCCTGTTGGGCAATCAGCGACGGGAAGTAACCACGCTCGATGGAGTAGTTGGTGTCGACAGGAATCCGGTCGAGCGTCTCTCCCTCAATCACGTAGATGCCGGCGTTGATGGTGTCGCAGGTGATCTGATCGGCGGACGGCTTCTCCAGGAATGCCTTGATGTTCTGCTGGCCGTCCGTTTCCACCAGCCCGTACGCTGATGGATTGTCGACCGGCGTCAGTACGATCGTCGCGCGGGCCTGGCGTTCGCGATGCAGGGCGATCACCGCCGGCAGATCCACTGACGTCAACACATCGCCGTTGAAGACAACGACCGGGCCGGTCGGCGCGGACCCGGCTGCAAACTTGATGGCGCCTCCGGTCCCGAGCGGCTGGGGCTCCACCACATACCGGATGGTCACCCCAAGATCGGCGCCGTCGGCGAAGACCTCCTCGATGCGGCGCGGCTGATAGTTGAGGCTCAGAATGATCTCGTCGATCTCGGGCACCTGCTTCAGCAATTCGATCTGATACCGCAGGAACGGCCGGTCGAAGATCGGCACGATCGGTTTGGGCGTGTTGAGGGTCAGTGGGCGGAGTCGTGAGCCCTGGCCGCCGGCCAGCAGGATCGCTTTCATGTCCGCCCTCGATTGTATGCTCGCCCCGTGGCGCGCGTGAACGATAGAATACGGACATCGTGAATCTTCCGAACGCCCTGACTGTCGGACGGATCTTCCTGGTGCCCCTGCTGGTCGTCGTGCTCCTGACGAAGTTCGACGGCTGGCAGTTGTACGGGGTCAGCAAGGAAATCATGGGCGCGGCGATCTTCGGCATCGCCTCGCTGACCGACTGGCTCGACGGGTATCTCGCCCGTCGCCGGGGGCAGGTGACGGAGTTCGGTCAGTGGATGGATCCGCTGGCGGACAAGTTGCTGGTGACCGCCGCGCTGATTTCGCTGGTGCAGATGGACCTGGCGCCGGCGTGGATGGTCGCCGTCATCCTCGGCCGGGAGTTTGCCGTGACGGTGCTGCGCAGCGTGGCGCATGCGCGCGGGCAGGCCCTGCCGGCGTCGCCGCTGGGCAAGATCAAGCTGGTCGCGCAGGTCGTGGCGATTCTGGTCCTGATTCTCGGCCAGGGCCACATGCAGGGATTTTTTGTGATTGGGCAGGTTGCCCTGTGGGTCGCGACGATTACCGCGCTGGTGTCAGCGGTCGATTATTACCGCCGCTTCCCCCAGGCCCGCCCTGACGGCCCGCGGGGACCGTCTTGATTTCAGCCACGCGGCGTTTCGCGCGTTCCAGGTACTCGCTCTTCTCGAACTCCACGGCCACCCGTTCAAACCACGGCAGCGCTTCAGCCGGCAGACCCATCTTCAGCAGGCACTCGGCCATATGGAAGTACACCGCGTCGCGGTTCGTGAATGCCGGGTCGCTCACCAGGATGCCGCGGAACCGATCCACCGCACCCACGCACACGTTGAAGCGGGCATAGAAGTAGCCGATCTCGAACTCGGACTGTGACAACCGGTCGCGCGCTTCACGCTCGATCTGCTGCACCTCATCCTTGAACTCACTCCCCGGAAAGCGCTGCAGGAACAGCTCGACTTCGCGGATGGTGTCCTTGGTGGCAGTCTGGTCCCGCTGCGGACTCAGCATCGAGCGGGAATAGGCCAGCGCGATTCGATATTGGGCGTAGTCGGCACGCCGCGAGACGGGGAAGAACGTCAGGAACTCGCGGAATTCGTTGATGGCAAGCACGTTCGACGTGACCGAGTCTTCGCCGATGAAGCTGTCGCCGATGCCCAGCTTGGCGTCTTCGCGCCGCTGGCTCTGCGGATACCCGTCCACCAGCCGCCGGAAGTATTCGCGGGCCGAGAACCAGCGCGTCTCCGTCATGTGTTCGTTGCCGCGCTCAAAGAGCCACTCGGCCGGGTCCATCAGGTCGGCTGGGGGCAGTCGGCCCGCCGCGCCGCCGCAGGCCGCCGAGAGGGCCGTCAGGGCCATCAGGGCCGCGCACACTGTCAGATAGGACTTTCGCCGCAGGATCATCTTCAGCATTCTAGTCTCACTGCCCCTTGAGCCAGTCGTATTGGGCTCGCAGGCCCTCCGCCAGACTGGTCTTCGGGGTGAACCCCAGCTCCGCGCGCGCCAGGGTCGTGTCCGCGAAGGTGTCCCGCATGTCCCCCTTCTGGGCCGCCTCGCGCCGGATATCGAGGGGGTGGCCGGCAATGTGCGCGATCTGGGCCAGCACCTCGTTGATCGAGACCCGGCTGCCGCCGCCGATGTTATAGACGGCGCCGGACCGTCCCCGGTCGCCTGCCGCCATCAAGGCCGCCACGATGTCGTCCACAAACGTGAAATCCCGCGTTTGTTCGCCATCGCCATACAGGGTGATCGGGGTCTGCGTGATCGCCGCCCGGATGAACCGGTGGAACCCCATGTCGGGGCGCTGCTTCGGGCCGTACACCGTAAAAAACCGCAGGGACACGGTCGGGACCCCGTAGTTGGCCGTGTAGAGCAGGCAGAGGTGTTCGGCGGCGAGTTTGGTCACGCCATACGGCGAGAGCGGCTGGATCATCGCGTCCTCCCGCATGGGGATCGCGACGCCGTCGCCATAGACCGAGGAGCTCGACGCATACACGAAGCGGGTGAGGGAATGGCTCTTGACGGCTTCCAGGAGGCGCTGCGTCGAGTCCACGTTGTGGCTGGTGTAGGTGAGGAAGTCCGTGCCCCAGCTCTTCCGGACGCCGGCCTGAGCGGCCAGATGGTAGATGTGGGTGACGCCCTCAAGCAGCGTGTCCATCGACACCGTCTGCAGCCGGTCCTCGATGAACCGGAAGTTCGGCCGCTGGCGCAGGGGGGCTAGGTTGGCCTCCTTGATGTCACGGCTGTAGTAGTCGGTGAAACAATCCAGTCCGACGACCGCATCCCCGCGGCGCGTCAGCGCGTCGGCCAGGGTCGAACCGATGAAGCCGGCAGCGCCGGTGACGAGCACACTCATGCAAACACATCCAGAATTCTGGCGGGCAATCGCATCGGGCGCCCGTCCGGTCCCAACGCCGCATGCCGGGTGTATCCGGTGGCGACGACCGTCTGATCCGCGCGTTGCCGCACGTCGTACACAAACTCCATCCGCACCGGGGACAGCAGGCGCGCCGTCGTGTACAGGTCCAGCTCATCATCGTAACGCGCCGACCGCGTGTACTTGCAGTGCGCTTCGATGACCGGGAGGCTGCAGCCGTCCGCTTCCATCTCGCGATACGTCCAGCCGAGCGACCGCAGCAGATCGGTGCGGGCCACCTCGAACCAGACCAGATAGTTCGCGTGATACACCACGCGCATCTGGTCCGTTTCCGCGTACCGCACGCGGATCGTGGAGACCGACGTGCGCGTGCCGGCGCTCACGATGTGGCGGCCCGGCGCAGCGCGCGTGTCGCCGCCGCAGGGTCCGGCGCGCCGAACACCGAGTTGCCGGCCACCAGAATCGACGCTCCCGCGCGGATGAGCGTCGCGGCATTGGTCTCGTCCACGCCGCCATCCACTTCGATGTCCACCGGGCGGCCGCCCAACCGGGCCCGCAGGTCCGCGATGCGCTCAATGCTCCGCGGAATAAAGGACTGGCCCCCGAACCCCGGGTTCACCGACATCACAATCACCTGGTCGAGCAGGTCGAAGACTTCGCCGATTGCATCCAGCGGCGTGGCCGGGTTGATCGCCACGCCTGCACGCGCGCCGAGTTGCCGGATGCGGCTCAACGTGCGGTGCAGGTGCACCGTGGCCTCCACATGCACCGAGATGGTCGCCGCGCCGGCCTGCGCAAACGCCTCGAGATACTGATCCGGATTCGTGATCATCAGATGCACGTCCAGCGGCACGGTGGTCACCCGCTTGACGGCCGAGACCACCAGCGGCCCCATGGTGATGTTCGGCACGAAGTGCCCGTCCATCACGTCGATGTGAATGAAATCGGCGCCCGCGCCCGCCACCGTGGCGACCTGTTCCCCAAGACGTGAAAAATCCGCCGCCAGAATTGACGGAGCGATCTGCACCAGCGGCCCACTCATCGGCTGATCTCCAACGTGATCGGATCGCCCGGCGCGATCTGGTACCCCGCCTGCGGCGTCTGCCGGACGACGGTGCCGGGCGGGAGTCCGGGATACGGCACCTCCCCGAGAATCGTGACCCGGAACAGCCGCCGGCGCAGCAGGTCCGCCGCGCGCGTGCCGGGGGTGCCGATCAAATCGGGCATCACATACGTGATGGCGGCCTCGCCGCGATTGACCAGGAGCGCCACTTCCGCCGCCTCGCTCGTCGCCGGCGGATCCTGCGCGACGACGACCCCGGGCGTGTAGCCGGCGCTGTAAATTTCGGCGATGTGCCGGACGCTCACGCGTTCCTGCGACAGTCGAATCCGGGCGGAGCGCTCGGACTCGCCAAGCAGCGACGGCACCACTGCGGCCGGCAATGCTTCACTCAGACGGACCCGCACCGGACGCTGACGCCGGATGACCGTGCCCGCCGCCGGTTCCTGCGACAGGACGTGGTCGGGTGGCAGCGTGCCATCGGGGCGTGTGATGGGGTCGATGACCATGTGAAGCCCGACCGCTGACGCCGCGTCGGTCGCCGCCGCCAGCGACTGGCCCCGGAGGTCGGGCACGGTCACTTCCCGCGCCGTGACCGCCACCTTCAGCGAGGCGAGCAGGAAGATGAGGTACGTGGCCGCGAGTCCGCCCAGGAGCAACATCCAACGCCCGGCCGTCCAGACTCGGGTGCGCAGGGTGGTGGTGTGGGGGGCTGGCATGCGGTGAAAAAAGTGTACTACGCGGGTGTGCGCCGGACCAGACGCGTCGCGAAGAAGGCGTCGAGTCCGTGGCGGTCCGGCCGTGTGCGCAACGTGCCGTCCTCGTCGGCCCCGGGGCCGGTCCAGGGCGACGGGGCAAAGTCGCTGTGCGCGGCGAGGAAGGCCGAGACCACCTGTTCGTTTTCATCGGGTTCGCTGGAACAGGTCGCGTAGACCAGCGTGCCGCCCGGGCGCACGACCGCAGCCGCCTGCTCCAGGATCCGTCGTTGGGTCTCGGCCAGCGCAGGGAGGTCCTCCAGTGTGACCGACCACTTGATGTCGGGATCGCGGCGAAGCGTGCCGAGGCCGGAACACGGCGCATCCACAAGCACCCGATCAAACACCGGACCAAACGGCAGGGCGTCGCGCCCATCGAGGGCGACGACCTTCGGCGGCACACCGCCGGCGCGCAACGTCTGGCGCAACAGGTGCAACCGGCCTGGACGGAGATCGCTCGAGATGAGCACCCCGCGCTGGCCCATGTCGTTCCACAGCAGCACGGACTTGCCGCCCGGGGCCGCACACACATCGAGGACGGTGTCGTCCGGCTGCGCCCCCGTGGCGTGCGCCACCAGCGCCGACCCTTCGTCCTGAATCGCCAGACCCGCACGAATCTCCTCCGCCATCGCCGCCCACGCGCCCGGTGCCAGTCGTGCCATGCCGGGCACAAAACTTCCTGACACCGCGCTGACGCCACGGGCGGCGAGCCACGTCGCGGCATCCGCTCCCGGTTCCAGCACGCGCACGGTGATCTCCGGCGGCTGGTTGTTGAAGGCGCACCACGCGGCGGTGTCCTCGTAGCCGTAGCGATCGAGCCAGCGGGCGACGAGCCACTTCGGATGCGAACACGTCACGCTGAGATACATGAGTTGCTGGCGGCGCGTGGCCTCCGGTCCCGGTGCCTGCGGCAACGTGATGGTGGCCTGCGACCTCAGATACCCGCGCAGCACTCCGTTGACGAAGCCGCCCGCGCGATCACCGGCGAGCGCCTTGGCCGCCTCCACCGCGCCATGAACCGCCGCGTGATCGGGGATGCGGTCGAGATGCCGCAGTTGATAGAGGGCCAGCCGCAGCGTGGCCAGCGTCTCAAGATCGATCGCCGCGAGCGGCCGGCTGCTGACCTGTTCGATGACCGCATCGAGCTCCGCCCGCCACCGGCAGACGCCGGCCGTGAGTTCAAGGAGAAGCCCCCGATCCCGCTCGTCGTCCAGATCCCGCCGTGCGTGCTCCAACTCGGCTGCGAGCGTCCGCCGGCGTTTGTCCACGGCCACGAGGGCACGGGCGGCCCGCACGCGTACGGTCGTCATGCGACCACCGTTCCCGGCGTGATGGGGACGCCGTTGAGCCAGTCGCGCACCGGCATCGGCCGGCGTCCCTCAGGTTTGAGCTGGGTGATGGCGACGACGCCGTCGCTGGTGGCAATGTGCAGGTCGTCACCCGCCGCGCGAATGATCGTGCCTGGCGTGGCGGTCGCGTTGGATGCGACCACGGCTGACCGCAGCAGCGCGACGCGCCGGTCTCCAATGGTCACGACGGCGAGCGGCCAGGGCTGCAGGCCTCGAATCTGCCTGTCGATCTCCACGGCGGAACGAGTCCACACCACCACACTCTCCGATCGCTGGAGGCGCTCGGCGTACGTGACCTGTGCCTCGTCCTGCGGGACCTCGGTGACGGGGCCTGCGGCCAAGCGGTCCAGCGTCGCCACCAGCAGGTCGGCACCGGCCGACGCGAGCTGCGGTTCAAGCGACTCACTGGTGTCGCCGGAGGTGATGGGCACCTCGGTGCGGGCGAGCATGGGACCGGCATCGAGGGCCAGGACGACGCGCATGATGGTGACGCCGGTGACCGTGTCACCCGCGATGACCGCACGATGAATGGGCGCAGCGCCGCGCCAGCGCGGCAGCAGTGACGCGTGGACGTTAACCATTCCGTGCGCCGGCAAATCAAGAAGGGCCTGCGGCAGGATGCGGCCATAGGCGGCGACGACGCCGATGTCAGGCGCGAGATCGCGAACGCTGTCGAGGAACGCGGCATCGCGCAACTGCGTGGGCTGCAGGACGGGCACGCCGTGTGCCTCGGCGACCACCTTCACGGGACTCGCGGTCACATGCTGGCCGCGGCCCCTTGGACGATCCGGCTGTGTGACGACGCCCACGACCGGATGCGACGATCCGAGCAGACGTTCAAGCGTCGGCACGGCGAACTGCGGCGTGCCGAAATACATCACACGGAAGGACCTCACCATGCCCCCTGCCGCTGTTGTTTGCGGATGCGGCGCACGATCACGTCGCGCTGGATGCCGCGCAGGCGATCGAGAAAGAGCCGTCCATCAAGATGGTCGAGTTCATGCTGAAGCGCGCGCGCGAGCAGGCCATGCCCCTCGATGGTGATCGGCAGTCCGTCCCGATCACGACCGGTCACCACGGCCCGCTCCGATCGTGGCACGGTGGCCTGGAGGCCGGGCACGCTCAGGCAGCCCTCTTCCTCCAGTTGCAGTCCCTCGCGTTCCACGAACTCGGGGTTCACGAGCGTGATGACCTGACCGCCACGTTTGCCGATGGACAGGTCGATGACACACACCTGCAGCGGCACCCCGATCTGCGGAGCGGCCAGCCCGATGCCCGGCGCGGCGTACATCGTCTCGATCATGTCGTCGATGAGCGTGTGCAGCGCCGTGTCGAACTCCACGACGGGCTGGCTCGGGGCCTGCAGTCCCGCGACGCCGAATTTGACGATCGGACGAATCATGAAGACGCAGTCGGCCGGGTGAGCCGCGCCGCCACGGTGGCCTGCCATGTGCGCGCCGCGTGGGACAGGCTCGCCCAGGAATCACCACCGAACTTGTCGATCACCGCGTTGGCCAGCACAAGCGCCACCATGGCTTCGCCGACGACCGCGGCGGCCGGCACGGCACAGACGTCGCTGCGTTCGATGGCCGCCGGCTCCTCTTCCATCGTGACGAGATCGACGGACCGCAGGGGCGTCATCAACGTGGAGATCGGTTTCATCCACGCGGAGACACGCAGGTCTTCGCCGTTGGTGACGCCCCCTTCGAGCCCGCCGGCGCGATTGGTCGGCCGCGTGATGGCCGGCAATGTGCCGGACGCCGCGCCCTCGGCGCGCACGATTTCGTCATGGACGAGCGATCCCGGCAGATGACCGACGTTCGGCCCCGCGCCGACGCCGACGGCCTTGATCGCGTGAATGGACATCAACGCCTGGGCGAGCTGGCCGTCGAGTTTGCGATCCCACTGGGTGTGACTGCCGAGTCCGACCGGCACCTGGTGTGCCACCACCTCAAACGCGCCGCCGACCGTGTCGCCCTTCTCCCGCGCGGCATCCACCGCCGCGCGCATCGCCTGCGCGACCGTCCCATCCACACACCGCACATCATCGTCAGCCGCGAGCGCCGCGATCGCGTGGAAGGGCACCGCGGTGGGGTCGTCGATGCGGGCGCCGCCGATTTCGGTGACGTGGCTGTTGATGGTGATGCCGAGATGGCGGAGCAGGGTGCGTGCAATGGCGCCGGCCGCCACACGGGCCGCCGTTTCCCTGGCGCTCGCGCGTTCCAGAATGTCTCGCAGGTCGTGGCGTTCGTATTTCAGTCCGGCCGACAGGTCGGCGTGGCCCGGGCGGGGGCGTGTGACGGCGGCCCGGCGGGCGCCCGTCAGTGATTCGTCGGGCGACGCCTCGACGCTCATCGTGTACTGCCAGTTCACCCAGTCGCGATTCCGGATGAGCAGCGAGATGGGGCTGCCGAGCGTTTCCCCGCGACGGATGCCCGACAACACTTCGACCTGATCGCGTTCGATGGCCATGCGTCGGCCGCGTCCGTAGCCGAGTTGCCGTCGCGCGAGATCCGGATTGATGTCGTCCGCCGACAACGGCAACCCGGCTGGTACACCGTCAACGATCACGAGGAGTGCCGGACCGTGTGATTCGCCCGCTGTCAAAAAACGAAGCATCGCGAAGGCATTCTATCGAAGTTTCCGCACGCCTCCGTTCTGGACCGCCCGGATTTCGCGATCGAATCGGGCGTCGATCTTGCACCACATGGGCGCGTGCAACACACGTGGACCAACTGGGCGAGAAGTCTTCCAGTCGACGGCGTCGGCCTTCGCGTGGTTACCAGCCCCGAAGTGGTTGATGGTGAGGGCGCACACGAACGTCGCGCGTCGTTGGAAGCGCTCGGATATTCGGTGCTCGACGCAACGCACTGTTGTGCGCCGGATGAACGGCGGGGATGGCTGCATCGGCATGTGGCGTTGGTGGTCGAACTCGCGCTGACGAATGTCGGGCGCGCATGGATTCGTGACTTGTCACTCACCAGTCCGCGGGCCCATCTGGTGGTGGTGCCCGACGAGTGCACCCGCGACACGGTGGCTCGGGAGCGCGCGCCGGCCTGGGAGGAGTGGACCGCATCGGGGGATGTGCGGCGTGTGCGGTCGAGGGGGCACCTCGCGCGGGGGCGCGCTGATGTGGCGCTGGCATGGCTTGCTGCGGCGGTCGGGGCAGCGGCGCGTCGATCTGATCCAGGCCTGCACGCGGATGCGCTCTGGGACTACGGCCGGGCGGCGCTGCGGTGGGGAGTGGCGCGCGACCTTTCTCGGGTGCGGGCGATGTGTGCCGAGGCCCTGCCGTGGATGAGCCAACTCGGCCCGCGATCGCGGGTGGTGGCACTGGCCGCGGACGTGATGTGCCGCCTTGGCGATCTTGAGTCCGCCGCTGCGTGGCTGTGCGGCGTGATGGTGGAGTGTCAGCTGTCTGATCTTGATGTGCCGCCGTGGATCAGCACACAGGTGGCGGATCGGGCGATGTGGGAGGGCCGCTGGGACGCCGCCGCGAATGCGGTGGCGCAGTTGCCGCCCACCAGCGAGGATGCGGTCGGGCGGCTGGCGCTTCTGGGGTGGCTTCGCGAGGACAGCGGCACCCTTACACGCCTCGAACGGAACGCGCCTGTGAAGGCGCCTGCGGCCGGGGCGTGGGCCACAGTGGCGTCGCTGGTGATCGCCGCCCACCAGAACCGTGCCTCGCGTGTCCTCGCACTGGTGGAGTCCGCGGAGCGTGATCGTGCCGTGCCCTGGGCACGAGCCGCAGCGGTCGACGCGCTCCGGCGGGTGGGGTGTGAGGCGGAGGCCTCCGCAGTGCTCGATCGCTGGCGGCGACAGGAGGGCCTGGTACCGCTGGAGGCGGCGCTTGCGGCGCAGTTGGCCGGGGAGTCCGCAGCCGTGGGGGCGGTCATTGCCAGGACAGGGGCGCACGGCCTGCGGCGGTGGGGAAGACGGAGGCAACACATGTCGATCTGGGGAGGGGTGTCGGCGCTGCTCGACACGGTCAACAGCGCGGAAAACGATCGGTCGGCCCTTCGGCTCGGCAGCCGCTGGGTGCGCACACACACAGGCACGCCGCACGTCGTCACACTGGCGGCGTCGACCGGGCAGGTGCTGACCGCGGATCCCGAGGGCGCGGTGCCCGGGGAAGACGATGTGCGGGTGCCGATCCGGCAGGGGGGCGTGACAATCGGCTGGGTGGTGGCGGCGCGTCGGGCGCGGGATGTGGACGAGTTGCACGGGTGTCTCCGCGCGCTGGCGGCGGCGTGCGCGCCAGCCGTACGGGCGTGTCTGGACGCGGCGCTCCTCGCGCAGTCCGGCGACAGCCTGTCGGGTGACCTGCTCGGGCGCAGTCCGGTGATGGCGGCCCTGCGCGCCGCCATTGCGCGCGCGGCACCGACCACCTTCCCGGTGCTCATCGAAGGCGAGAGTGGCGTGGGCAAGGAACTGGTGGCACAGGCACTCCATCGCGCGAGTCCGAGGCGTGACCGGCGGCTGGCGGCCATCAACTGCGCGGCGCTGACCGATGAACTGTTTGAGGCCGAGGTGTTCGGGCATACGCGTGGCGCGTTCACCGGTGCGGTGGGTCCCCGTGCCGGCTTGTTTGAGGACGCGCATCAGGGCACGGTGTTTCTCGACGAAGTGGGGGAACTCTCGCCGCGGGCGCAAGCCAAGCTCCTGCGGGTGCTGCAGGAACGGGAGGTGCGGCGTCTGGGCGACAACCATGCGCGTGCCGTCGATGTGCGCGTGGTGTCGGCCACCAATCGGCCACTGGCGGCGGCCGTGGCCGCGGGGGGATATCGCGAGGATCTGCTGTTTCGGCTCGCGGTGGTCCGGCTGTGTGTGCCGCCGCTCAGGGATCGCATCGAAGACGTGCCGCTTCTCGCGCAGACCTTCTGGGCCGCAGCGACGAAGCACCGGCCCACACGCGCGTGGCTGGGGCCTGATGCCCTGGCCGCGTTGTGCCGCCATCGGTGGCCGGGCAACGTGCGGGAACTCCAGAACGTCATGGCGGGGCTTGTGCTAGCGGCTGCCGATCGCGGGCGTGTGACGGCGCGTCATGTGGCAGCGGTGCTGGCCGTGCAGGACGCGACGGACTCGGATGCGCTGTCGTTGGAGTCGGCGCGTCGCGCCCTCGATCGCCGCCTGGTGACGACCGCGCTCGCACGTCATGCCGGGTGCCGGGCGGCTGCGGCGCGCGATCTGGGCGTGTCACGGCAGGGGCTTGGAAAACTCATGGCGCGGCTCGACGTGCGGGTGCCGGGAGTTGCCACAGACCACGACTTGCGGTGATCATCCGTCAGCGTGTTGCGTTTCACCGTTCGCCGCCTGCTCCTGACGATCCCCGTGTTGCTCGGGGTGGCGACGCTTGTGTTTGCGTTGCTGCATCTGGTGCCCGGCGACCCGGCGCAGGTGATGCTCGGTGAAGCAGCGGCGCAGAGTGACGTCGACGAGTTGCGCACGAAGCTGGGACTCGATCGTCCGTTCGCGGCCCAGTATCTGCAGTTCGTCGCCGGTGTCGCGCAGGGGGATTTCGGCACGTCGTTCCGGTACGGCACGCCGGTGTCTTCTGAGATCGCGCAGCGCCTGCCCAACACAGTGGAGCTGGCGCTGGCGGCGATGAGCGTGGCGATGCTCATCGCGATCCCGCTCGGTATTCTCGGGGCGTTGCATCGTGGCCGGGCCATCGATCAGGTCGCGATGACGCTGTCGTTGCTCGGCATCTCGATGCCGAACTTCTGGCTGGGCCCGTTGCTGGCGATTCTGTTCGCCGTCGGACTGGGGTGGCTGCCGGTGTCAGGGACCGGTGACTGGCGGCATCTGGTGTTGCCGGCGGTGACGTTAGGCGCCGCGCTGGCGGCGATTCTCGCGCGCATGACCCGCGCGAGTCTGATTGAGGAACTCCGGGAGCTGTATGTGCTGGCCGCGCAGGCTCGAGGGCTGTCGTATTCCCGTGCGGTGCTGCGTCACGCGCTGCGCAACAGCCTGATCCCGGTCGTCACGATTCTCGGTCTGCAGTTCGGGGCGGTGTTGACGGGGACGATCATCACCGAGACCATCTTCTCGTGGCCCGGTGTCGGGCGGTTGCTGATTCAGGCCATCAACTTCCGCGACTACCCGCTGGTGCAGGGATGCATTCTCTTTATTGCCACGACGTATGTGCTGGTCAATTTGCTGGTCGATCTGGCGTACGGCTGGCTTGACCCGAGGATTCGCTACGAATGACCCGGCGCATTGGTCTCGTCATCATCGGGCTCACGGTGTTTGCCGCCGTCGCCGGACCGTGGCTGGTACCGCACGATCCGTCCGTCCAGTCACTGGCGCAGCGGCTGGACGGCCCGTCGTGGACACATCCGCTCGGGCTCGACGAGCTGGGCCGCGACATCCTCGCGCGCCTGGTGTCGGGCGCCCGCATCTCGCTCGGCGTCGGCCTGACGGTGGTGTCCATCTCGGCGCTGGTCGGCATTCTGGTGGGATCGGTGGCGGGGTACGCCGGCGGACTCGTCGATACGCTCATCGGTCGCGTGATGGATGTGTTGCTGGCGTTCCCCGGCATTCTGCTGGCGATCGCGCTCGTCGCCGTGCTTGGTCCGAGCCTGACCAACGTCGTGTTGGCGCTGGTGTCGATCGGGTGGGTCGGGTACGCCCGCGTCGTGCGTGGGCAGGTGCTGAAGATTCGTGAGCTCGAATACGTGCAGGCGGCGCGCGCGGTCGGCGCGCCGGTGTGGCGGATTCTCCGGCAGCACGTGATTCCGCCGACGTTGCCGGCGGTGACGGTGCAGGCCACGCTCGGGATGGCCGGTGCGATCATCGCCGAGGCGTCGTTGAGCTTTCTGGGGCTCGGCGTGCAGCCCCCGACACCGAGTTGGGGCACGATGCTCGACGCCGGCCGCGCGCATCTGTTTGATGCGCCGCACCTGACAATCATGCCCGGGCTGGCGATTGCGCTGCTTGTGCTCGGGTTCAACTTCGTCGGGGATGCGCTGCGCGATCGCATCGATCCGCGCGCCAGCTGACCTCCCGCTACCGAATCACCGGGCGCAGGCGACGAAGCGTGGCGTCGCGGGGCGCCACGCTCAGGCCGAGGGCCAACGCTGCGCGCGCCTGTTCGATGTCCCCGGTATGCCAGCGGGCCTCCGCGATCCAGCCCAGTAGTTCGACGTCCTGCGGGGCGGAGGTGAGCAGGGGTTCAAGACGGGTGCGCGCATCGCGATAGTCACCAGCAGCCACCGCCAGTCCTCCAAGACGGCGGGTGCGGGCGGCGCGGATGTCGGGCGCCGAGACCTCGCCGTCCAGGGCGTCGTAGCGCAGGAGCCAGTGGCGGGCCTCGATCGGATCGTTGAGCGCCTCCGCCGCATCAGCCAGATAGAGGAACGCGAGCCGGCTGAACGGCGTGGTCGCGACGGCTTCGCGCAGGATGCGGGCGGCGTCGGCGATGTCTCCGCGCAAAAACAGCGCGCGGCCGTAGAGTGCGAGGCCCTCGGAACGGCGGACGGTGCCGCCCAGCGCACGCTCGAGGGCGGGGATGGCCTCGGTCGCCCATCGCCCCCGTTGGGGACCGGGCGGCACCGCTTCCGCGCGCCACACGTGCACCCGTCCGCGCGTCAGCGCCAGCGACGAGTCCTCAGGCGCGCGATCGGCGGCGGCTGCGAGCGTGGCGTCTGCGGCGTCGAAGTCACCGCGTCTCGCCTGTGCGAGCGCAATCGCCACATCGCGGCCCGTCCCGGGCTCCTGCGAGGCCAGCGCGGTCAGTTGGGCCATCTCCTCCGCCGGCCGCTGCTGCGCACGATACAGATCCGCCAATTCCTCCCGCGCAGGCGCGAGCGAGGGGTTGGTGCGCACCGCGCGCTCGAGCGCCTCGACCGCGCCGGCGGTGTCCTGGGTATCGCGCAGCGTCAGGCCCAGCAGGTAAAGCGCCTCGTCGAATCCGGGATTGAGCGCCACGGCCTGACGCAGCGGTTCTCTGGCGGCTGCCGCCTGGCCGCTCCGGTACCGGGTGAGCGCAAGCCGGTAGAGCAGGGTGGGGGATTGGCGGTCAATCGCGGCGGCGCGACCCAGCCACTCGGCGGCGGCGGCCGGATTGCCTTGCCCCTCGTAGAGTGCCGCAAGCGCCATCAGGGGCTCGGTTGCACCGGGCTGCAGGCGCACCGCTTCCCGGAAATCCCGGCCCGCTTCCTCGAGGCGGCGCTGGGCGCGATAGGCCTCACCACGCCGGAGATGGGAGGCCATCGAGTCGCTGCGCAACGCGATGGCGCCGCTGAAGGCCTCAATGGCGGCATAACTGTTCCCGGCGGCAAGGGCTCGTTCACCGGTGTCGACCAGTTGCCGGAAGCGTTCGGCGTCGTTGAGCCGCTGCACGGCCAACACGGTGACCACCCCGAGGGCGACAACTCCGACGGCGGCGATTCCGAGGCGCACAGGCAGATGGTAACAGTCCGCAGTCCGCAGCCCGTGAACGACGTGCCGCGGCCGGTGTCTAAGACGGCAAGGGGGGTGCTACCATGAATTCGGAATCCATCGTGAAGCCCCTACGTGCATTTGCCTGGTCCGAATCGCCCGCGGTTTCCTCCACCGGTGAGGGGCGCGCCGAGTGGGCCGAAGACTGGGCGTTGGCGCAGCAGTGCGCCTCAGGTGACGAGGCCGCGTGCACCCGGTTGGTGACCGATCACCAGCGCATGGTCTACCAGCTGTCCCTGCATCTGCTGGGCGACCCCCAGGAAGCTCTCGACCTGTCGCAGGAAGTCTTCCTGCGCGTGTTCCGCACCCTCAATCAGTTCCGCGGCCATTCCGCGCTCCGCACATGGATCTACCGAATCGTCATCACCCAGGCGTCCAATCGGCGCCGCTGGTGGAGACGGCGTCACCAGTCCGAACAGGTGCCGCTCGACGAACACGTGTCTGCGCACGGTGACCTGCCGGATGCTCGTACGTTCAGCATGCCGGACGCCGTCGCGCAGCAGCAGCAGACCGCCAGGCAGGTCTGGCACGCGCTGGATGCGCTCCCGTTTGATCAGCGCTCGATCCTGGTCCTTCGCGAAATCGACGGACTGAGCTACGAGGAAATCGGCTACTCCCTTGGTGTGGCGGTCGGAACGGTCAAGTCCCGGCTGGCGCGCGCCCGCGAAGAGCTGCGCGACGTGTTGCGGGGGCAGACGTCATGATGTGCCCCGATGTGCGTGGCGTGATCGCGGCCTACGTCGACGGGGAACTGGGCGGCGCCCAGCGCCTGCGTGTATCGCGGCACCTGACCGACTGCGCGGAGTGTGCGCGCGAGGAATCCGATCTGCGCGACCTCGGCGAGCTGCTGCGCGGCGCCGCGGCGCCGCGTCCCGTGCCACTCGACGAACTCCAGGGACTGGCGGCGGGCGTCGTGAGCCGCATCGGCGCGGAAGATCGGCAGTCGTGGCGCGCCATGTGGGAGCGCGCCTCCGAAGACTGGCACTGGGTCGCCGTCGGCAGCGGCGCGTTCAGTGCGGCGTTTGTCTCGGTGATGTTCATCTTCGCGTTCCTGTATCTGCCGGCCACGGAAGCCCGTCAGATGAACGAACGGGTGGGCACGCTCTACGTGATGGCGGTGCCTGAAGATGGTCTGGGCGAACCGCAGATGCTGGAGTTTGGAAGTGCGCTCGACAGTCCGAAGCGGGACCATCGGTATGCGGTCCCGGCCTCGTTTGGCTGGAAAGCGGAGCAGCTGCTGGTCGCGGCCCTCGACTCGGCGCTGATGCGCCATGGGGGCACGACGAGCTTCCGCGATCTCTCCGCCGCCGAACGCGAAGAGGTGCTGGGCATCCTCAACGAGATCGGCCGCCTTCGCTCACAGGCTCCGGCGCGTCGCCCCGGCGGCGTCACCACCGTCAGCGGCATGCACCTCTACATCAGCGACGTCGTCACCGCGTCCGGACTGTAGGCCTACACCCAACAGAGCTCTCACCATGGAGGGCCATGAGGAGCCATGAAGGCTGCAAGCGTCCTGAGACACGGGGTTGAGCGCCAGGCTCTGCCTGGCGCAGTGAGTGAGGGACGGTGGCAGAACAGAAACACCGCCTGTCAACAGACCACGAGGTGCTTTCGTTCTGCCACCGTCCCTCACTCACCGTGCCGCTAAAGCGGCACTCAACCCCTCACCTCCGCAGCTCTTTCACGGCCGTCACATCCGCATCAACAACTCCGTGCCTCTGCGACTCCCTGTGACCCACACGGTTTTGCCCCATGGTCCTTCATGGTTCTCCATGGTGAAGATCCTGATCAGCGCACTGTCGCACTCGTCACGTTCTGCATCACGTCGGTCGCGCGCACCACGAGCCGCGCGGCGGCGTCGGCCGACGGCAGTGTGAGCGTGTAGCGCTCGTCCCTGGAATCGGGAAGTCCATCGACCGGCCGCAACTCCTGCCACGGGCCGCCACCGAGCGCATAGTCCACGCGATGGACGGCGCTGTGCCCGTCGGTGACCTGCACGATCACCTGCAGCCCCATCACAGTGATCGTGATGACCGGGGGCGTGTTGTCCACCTCGATGGCATCACTGTCGCGGGTGCCCTCCAGCACGCGGTCGGGTGTGTTGGAGGGCGCGTCGGCGGCGGTGACCCTGATGAAATACCGGCCATCGGCCACCGCGGTCGTATCCCAGACAAACAGCGGCGTGTTCAGCTCGGCCCGCAAGGGGCGCCACTCGACTTCGCCCTCACGTCGATAGTGCAAGCTGTAGGTCAGACGATCGGCGTCCGCGTCCTCCGCCTTCCACTGCAACGTCTGCAATCCGCGCTGGAACATGCGGCGGCCCAGCGAGGCCGTGGCCGTGTTCACCTCGCCGCCTGCCGGTCGCCGCGAATCCGCCACCACATCGTCGAGTCCGGCAATCGCCCCCTCGTCACTGGAGAACGGCCGCTGGAAGACGACGCCCGGAGGATGGGCGGTGATCTCGGTCACGACCGGCCGCGTGTTGCGTGGCAGGTAGGCCACAGTGACCGACGTCAGGACAGCCTGCGTGGCGGGAAATGACGCGCGCCACTGGATGAAGCGCGCCCCGGGACTCTGGATCGCACTGCCGCGCGCCTGGGTGGTGGGGGCTGACCACGCACTCCACGAGTCGTCGGGAACTTCAGTGTTGCCCGAGCGCGTCTGCAGGGAAATCGTCCCGGTGCCGTCCCATTGCACGGTGCCCCACTGCGCGAGGGTGCGTGCGTCCCGCACAGGAGAGACGTAGGTCGGACTGGTCGCCTGGACGCTCGGAGCGCCGAGCGCCAGCACGCGCCCGGGATTGGCGGAGACCATCAGCGTGCGCGCGCCATCCCGAAGGAGGCGCGTGATCTGTCTGGCATCAGCGGTGCCGAGCAGCAGGACACTGCCGTCAGTGGAGATCTGATACACGCGGCCTTCGGGACCGGTGGCGGCCAGCACCGTGCGGTCATCAAGCACGGCGAGGTCGTAAATCGCGTCTGTCGTGTCCCATACCGCATCCCACACGCCGGCCGCATCGACGCGGTAGACGACCGACCGCCGGCCGGTGGGTGGTGCCCCCGACGTGCCGGTGGTCGTTGATGTGCCCGTCTGTGTGCCGCCGACGGTGATGGTGACGCTGCCGGTCACTGCGGTCTCCCCACCGGGTTCGCCACTGGCTGAGATCGCGGCCACAAAGACGCCGCCATCCGGGGTCGGATGAATGCCGCGCATTTCGGTCAGCGTGGTCTCAAGCACGACAAAGGGGCGGTCGCCCGCATCAAAGCGATACAGGCGGGCTGGATGATCGGTGCCGGCAAAGACGCGCCCGGATTGGTCCACCGCCAGCGACACGACGTGGCGCGCCGAAGGGCGATAGACCACGCTCGCTGTTCCATCCGGCAGGACGCGGTGAATCGTGGCCGGATGTCCGGTCGCCACCCACAGTCGGCCCTGTCGATCAGCCGTCATGGCCCAGATGTACGGTTCGGCCGGATCAAAAAACACGCGGGTCGATCCGTCGGGTTCCACGACATGGACCCGCCCATCCGGGGAACTGGCCGCGTAGACCCGTGTGCCAACCACCGCGATGGCATGAATGGCAGACGGCTCCACATCAAGGATGGTCGCCACCTCGGTGCCGCGGCCCCGCACGACGCGTCCGTCACCACCGGTGCCCGCGTACCACGCGCCGTCCTCACCACGGGCCAGACTCCAGGCCTGCGGCGCGGCGAGATCGTGCACCGTCGTGATGGCAGGGGCGACGACCAGTCGGCCTGCGCCGTCGATCGAGACGCCGGATGGCGTGCCCTTGAGGAACTCCGCCTGTGACGCTACGGTCCAGAACATGGGCCCCGCAGCGCTGAGAGAGGAGATCGCGGCGGCCAGAAGGGCGATCGGAACAACGAGACGGAGAAGTTGGTGCATGGTGGCTTATCGGGAAGGACGGAGGGTGATCGGCAGTTCCCGCGATCCACGCACCACGCGCGGCAGCGGCACATGCCACGACCCCACGATGGTGCGCGACAGCGCAGTCGCCGAAGTGGATTTGTCAGTGTCGAGCGCCGCCTGCACCGATCCCGGCAGCGCAGGCTGCGATTCGCCGGCGATCGCCGTCCCCGGCGTCGAGACGAGCAGCCGGACGTGCAGATGATGATTGGCCCGCGTCTCACGCAACCGCGCGACCAGCGCGCCGAGGCTTGCAGGGGCGGCCGGCTTCAACTCGGTCTGCTCAAGCGCCAGGAGCGAGGGGCCATCAGTGACGAGCAGACTGAGCGCGCCGCTCGCCTGTGCCGGCATCGTGATCGGCAGCGAGATCGTTTCGGTCGCGCCACGATACCGGCGCAACTGCACGTGAAGGGTGTGCATCCCGCCGTAGGTCGGACGCACGGTGTCGAGCCACACCCGCTCGATGGTGGAGTAGTCGGCCTCTTCGGCAACGCGCAACGTCACTTCCATCGAGTCCGGCAGCATCGGGCGGAACGTGTTGGTCGCGAGCGCGCCGATGGTGTTCAACGCGGTGGTGGCTGCCTGCGTCAATGCCATGTCGCCGGTGAACACATCGTCGATCGCCATCCGGCCGATGGTCGGGTAGGAAATGTGCCCGGTGGTGGTGATCGTCGTGGGGCCGGACGGGCGCTCGAACGACGACAACGAGTTGAGGATGGACACGAACGCGAACAGGGGCGTCAGACTTTCGTCGTGCAGCACCTGGAAATTGAAGGTACGGGAGGAGGCGCCTGCCGAGTGAAGGCTCACGCGGACCGCCAGTTCCGCCGGGCCGCGACCCAGCACGCCGCCGACGCCGACCGATCGGTCCTGCGTCATCCGCCCGATGACCGGACCCATCTCGCCGATCTTCATCGACGAGTCGAGGCTCGGCAGGACGGTCAGCACCCGCGCCTGCGTCATCGGCATCGTCGTCGGTCCCTGGCTGAGGAAGGCGTGACCGAAAGCGTAGACCTGACTGCCGTCGATGTGTGTGACCGTGCCGGAGGCACCCATCTCAAGGTCGCCGCGCACAAAGGTCATCCCAACGGGATCGCCGGGTTGCAGCGCGCGTCGTGCCGGCGGCTGCGCCGAGTCCGCACCTGCCGCCAGCAGCAGGGAGGTCGGCGCAAGCGCCGTTCTCAGATCGTGCTCGACCGATGAGGTGAGGCCACGCGCCATGACGGCCGCCCCGATCGGGCGGAGCCGGGGCGCCCAGCCGGCGAGTGTGGGCGACCCCACGATGTCGGCCGGCGCGAGCGGCGACCGCACCGGCGTGGCGGCACGGGCGACGACGCGGCCGAGGGCGGCATAAATTTGTGGCGGGGTGGCCGGCCACTCGAGCGCGAACTCGCTGCCCGACGGGCGGGCCGGTGTCCCGCGCATCGCCTCCACCATCTCGGCGATGGGGGTGATGCCGGCGATCGGTTCGCGTGAAAACGATCCCAGCGAATAGGACACGGCACCGACGAGTTTGCCGTCGATCATGACCGGACTGCCGCTCATGCCGGCGATCACGCCGGTCTGTGCCAGCGGGCCACCTTCAAGTTTTGCGACGATCAGGTCACGACCTGGCGCGATCACATTGCGGAGCACCCCGATGATGTGGGCGCGGAAGTCCTCCAGCGTATCCCCCGCGAAGACGGTGCGGCCGATGCCGACCATTCCCGGCCGGACATCGGCGACCGGCATGAAGGGCACTGCTTGCGCGGCAGGAGCAGGTGTGAGGGCCGTCATGAGACCGCCGACCAAGACCGCCAGCGCGCCGGGAATCCGCCATCGACTGTGTGGCACACGCTGGTTATAACACGCGCAGGTTGACCCATTCGCGGGCCGTCTGGTACGCTCCCAGCCGGTCTTGTGATGCGGTCAGCCCTGCTCCCCTCCCGGTTTGTCGTCTTGGCGCCTGTGGCGTCGTTCGCCCCGGCGTATTGGTGGTGGTATGCCCAGTCCACTGGAGAGGGCGACGCGCGCGGGTAAGACCACCACGACGCGAATTTCGGGCCTCTTCAGTGATGCACTGAAGAGGCCTTTTTTGTTTTTGGATGAGAGGACGCTGTGACGCCCCTGGGCCCAACGCGAATTGTCGAGACCGTGACTGCCGCCACCATGGCGGAGCTGTGCGCGGCACGTGACGCCGCCATGGAGGCCGGCGCGGGGGCCGACATCATCGAATTGCGGATTGATGGTGTCGCCGACATTGATGTGGCGGCCGCGGTGCGTGGACGGATCCGGCCCGTGCCGGTGATTGTGACGTGCCGGCCTGAGTGGGAAGGTGGACGGTATACCGGCGACGAGCAGGCCCGACGCCTGCTGCTCGCGCAGGCCGTCGAGGCAGGGGCCGAGTTTGTCGACGTCGAGCGTCGTGCCGGCTGGATACCGGGCGTGGATCACCGCACGACGCGGTTGATTCTCTCCGACCACGACTTCGTCACTGTGCCTGGCGACCTCGCTGCCCGAGTGCGCGAGATGCGCAGCCGCGGCGCTGATGTGGTGAAGGTGGCGGCGACGGCCGCTGATGTCTCCGATGTACTGACCCTGAAGGCCGCCGTTGCCGACGCTGGTCATGACGGTGATCTGGTTTGTATCGCCATGGGGGAAGCCGGGCAGTTGACGCGACTGGTGCCCGCGCGCTTCGGCTCGTGCTGGACGTACGGCGGGGATGCTGCACACGGGCAGGTCGCCGTCCGGCATTTGCGCGGTCGCTATCGGGTACACACGTTGACCGCGCAGACCCGTCTGTTCGGCGTGGCGGGCGCGCCCATCGCCCACTCCGCATCGCCCGCCATGCACAACGCGGCGTATGTCGTGGCCGGCGTCGATGCTGTGTATGTGCCGGTGCTGGCCTCGACGGTGGACGAGGCGGTCGCGGTGGCCGAGGCGCTCGGGTTTGAAGGTCTCAGCATCACGGCTCCGCTCAAATCGGCCTGGCACACACGGTCCGATGTCACATGCGATGACGAGGCGGCGCGACGGCTTGGCGTGGTGAACACGGTGCAGCGGGAGGCTGGACGCTGGGTGGCGAGGAATCTCGATAGTGCCGGCTTCCTTGACGCCCTCGACATGCGCGGAATCGCGCTGGCTGGTGCCTCGGTGCTGGTGCTGGGCGCGGGCGGGGCTGGGCGTGCCTCCGCGTGGGCTGCTTTGCAGCGCGGGGCCAACGTGGCGATTTGTGCCCGTCGGCAGGATGCGGCCGTGTCGGCCGCCGCCGCGCTCGGTGTGCGGGCGGTTGCGTGGCCGCCGTCAGGCTCGTGGGATGTGGTGGTGAACGCGACACCGGTCGGCACGTGGCCCGCGGTGGATGCACAGCCGTGCGGGTGGGAGGGCCTTGAGGCGACGGTCGCGTATGACCTGGTCTACAACCCCGAGGAGACGGCGTGGTTGCGACAGGCGCAGTCGACCGGGGCACAAGCCGTCGGGGGATTGGACATGCTGGTCGGGCAGGCGGCCCGGCAGTTCGAGTGGTGGATGGGAACACCGGCTGACACGCGCGTGATGCGCGAGGCCGTGCGGGTGTTTGTTGGGGAGATGACGGGCCCATGAGACAGACGACATTTGACGAGTTTGTGGAACTGGCACGACGAGGCACCTTCGTGCCGGTGTGGCGGGAGATCATGGCGGACCTGCTCACGCCGGTCTCCGCCTTCCTGAAGATTGCCGAACATTCCGACTATGCCTTCCTGCTTGAGAGTGTGGAAGGCGGCGAACACGTCGGTCGCTATTCGTTCCTCGGCAAGGATCCGTTCCTGATCATCCGTGGCCGTGCGCTCGAGACCCAGATCGAACAAGCGGGGACGACGACGACCCGTACCGAGCCGTTTGTGGACATCCTGCGGTCACTCATGGCGGAGTTTTCGTCGCCCTTTGTGGCGGACCTTCCGCGTTTCACGGGTGGGGCGGTGGGGTACTGCGACTATGACACGGCGGAGTGGTGTGAGCCCTCGGTCGCGCGCCCGGAGGCCGTTGATGACGCACCGGATCGCGCGCGGGCCGGGTTCATGGTGTTCGATACGGTGCTCGCCTTCGACCATGTGAAACACCGCATCCTGGCGATTTCAAATGCGCGTGTTCGGCCTGGAGAAGACCTGCGGTCACTGTATGACTTCGCCGTCGCGAAGATTGAATTCCTCGAGCGCGAGCTGGACCGGAATCTCTCGCGCACCGAGCGACGGTCAGGCGCGGCGCTGACGATCCGGTCGAATCAGACACAGGAGGTGTTTGAGGCGTCGGTGCGGAAGATTCAGGAACACATTGCGGCCGGCGATGTGTATCAGACCGTGTTGTCGCAGCGGTGTGATACCGAGACCGGCGCGTCGCCGTTTGACGTCTACCGTGCGCTGCGCCACATCAATCCGTCGCCGTACATGTTCTTCATTCGCCACGGCGGCAAGGCGATCATCGGTGCGTCGCCGGAGATGCTGGTCCGCGTGGAAGGATCGCGCGTCGAAACACATCCGATCGCCGGCACTCGTCGTCGCGGCGCGAGCCCCGAGGATGATCAGCAGCTTGCCGATGAACTGCGTCGCAGTGAGAAGGAGCGAGCCGAACACGTGATGCTCGTGGATCTGGGGCGCAACGACCTGGGCCGGGTGTGCGCTGTGGGCAGTGTGCGCGTGCCGCAGTACATGGCCCTGGAGAAGTTTTCGCATGTGATGCACCTGGTGTCACGCGTGGAGGGGCAGCTGGCCAACGACTGCGACCGACTGGATGCTCTGGCGGCCACGTTCCCGGCAGGCACGGTGACCGGCGCGCCGAAGATTCGCGCGATGCAACTGCTCAATGAACTCGAGCCGACCCGGCGCGGGTTGTACGGCGGTGCGGTCGGCTACCTGGATTTCGCCGGCAACCTCGACTTCTGCATTGCGATCCGGACGATCACGATGGACGGCCGGGCGGCGCGTGTGCAGGCGGGGGCCGGCATCGTCGCCGACTCCCATCCGACGGCCGAGTACGAGGAAACCAAGGACAAGGCCGGCGCGCTGCTTCAGGCGTTGCAGATGGCGGAAGCCGGGATCTGACCCATGGTGCTCCTGCTCGATAACTACGATTCGTTCACGTATAACCTCGCCCATCGCCTTGGTGAACTCGGCGCCGAGGTGCAGGTGGTCCGCAACGACGCGATTCCGGTGGAGGACATTGCGGATCGCAGACCCACGCACCTGATGATTTCGCCAGGGCCTGGCCGTCCTGAAACCGCCGGCATCTCGGTGGCGGCGCTGCAGCGATTCGCGGGTACGCTCCCGATCCTCGGCGTGTGTCTGGGCCATCAGGCCTTATCGGTCGCATTCGGAGGACACGTCGAGCGCGCCGACGCGCCGATGCACGGCAAGGTCTCGACGATCGCGCACGACGGTCGGGGGATCTTCAAGGGCGTGGCGCAAGGCATTGAGGTGGGGCGGTATCACTCGTTGGTGATCCCGCGGACGAATGTCCCCACCGGGTTTGAAGTGTCCGCGTGGGTGAGTGACGACGACACGGTCATGGGGATTCGGCACACGCAGTGGCCGGTGCATGGGGTGCAGTTCCACCCGGAGTCGGTGTTGACGCCAGACGGGCACCAGATGCTGCGGAACTTCCTGGAGATGCGGTGATGTTTGCTGAGTGGCTTGAGAAACTGCGCCGGCACGAGGACCTGACCGAGGCAGAGGCGGCAAGTGCGATGGGCATCATCATGGACGGCCAGGCGCAACCCGCGCACATTGCGGGGCTGCTGATGGCGCTGGCCCTCAAGGGCGAACGTCCGCCGGAGATGGTGGGGTTTGCCACGGCGATGCGGGAGCGGGCGGTGGCGCTTCCAGCGCCGGTGGGCGATGTGTTCGACACCTGCGGGACGGGGGGCGACGGCGCGCACACGTTCAACGTGTCCACGGCCGCAGCGATTGTGCTCGCGTCCTGCGGCGTGCGTGTGGCGAAACACGGCAACCGGGCCGTGTCGAGCCGGTGCGGCAGTGCCGATGTGTTCGAGACGCTGGGCGTCGCGCTTGATGCGCCCCCGGCGCGGGTCGCGCAGACGCTGCTCGACGCGAACCTGGCCTTTTTCTTCGCGCCCGCGTGGCACCCGTCGATGAAACACGCGGGACCAACACGCCGGGAACTGGGGGTGCGCACGGCGTTTAATCTGCTGGGCCCACTGACCAATCCGGCTGGTGCGCGTCGACAACTCGTTGGGGTCTCGCGCCCGGAACACACGGAGTTGCTGGCCCGCACACTCGGTCTGCTCGGCACGCAGCGCGCCTGGGTGGTGCACGGGGCCGATGGCCTCGACGAATTGTCCACGACCGGGTTCACGAAGGTCTCCGAGTTTCAGCACGGCGCGGTGCGCACGTTTTATCTCCATCCGTCGGATGTGGGATTGTCGGTCGCGCCCAAGGAGGCCCTGGTCGGCGGCACCGCGGCCGAGAACGCCGCGCTCATCGAGCGATTGCTCGCGGGTGAACGCGGCGCGGCCCGCGACATCGTGTTGCTGAACGCCGGAGCGGGGCTCCTGATTGCCGGCGCGGCTGACTCCGTGCGCGATGGCATCGCGGCGGCCGCAGACGCAATCGACGGCGGCCGTGCAGCCGCCACCCTGGAAACGCTGCGGCAGGTCGCTCGGCCATGAGCGCATCGTCGAGTGATCTGCTGTCGGCAATCATGGCCTCGTCGGCGACGACGGCGCGCGCCCGGGCGGCCCGGGAAGGCGCAGTTGTCGAGCGGGCGGCGGCGGCTCGGCAGCCACGCGGAGGGCTGTTTCGTGAGCGGCTGAACGGTGCGGGCGTGTCGGTCATCGCCGAATGCAAGCGGCGGTCGCCGTCGAAAGGCATCCTGCGCGTGGACTACGACCCTGCGGCGGTCGCTCGCGGCTATGCCACGGCCGGTGCCGCTGCGATTTCCGTGCTGACCGAGACGGGGTTTTTTGACGGGGCACTGCCGCATCTTGAACAGGTGCGCGCAGCGGTGGAAGTGCCGGTGCTGCGGAAGGACTTTCTCTCCGATGAATTTCAGCTCATCGAGGCGCGCGCGGCAGGTGCCGATGCGATTCTGCTGATCGTGGCCGGACTGGATGATGGGCAGTTGACACGGCTGTTGCGGCGGGCGCGGACGGAAGGCCTGGCCGCGCTGGTGGAGGTGCACGATCGCGAGGAACTCACGCGCGCACTCGATGCCGGAGCCGACATCGTCGGCGTCAACAGCCGGAATCTCAAGACGCTCGAAGTGAATCTCGGCCTGCATGAGGCGTTGGTGGGAGCGATTCCTGACGGTGTCGTTGCGGTGGCGGAGAGCGGCTTGCGCACAGCCGGTGATCTGAAGCGGTTGAGTGCGGCGGGGTATCACGCGTTTCTGATTGGCGAACATTTCATGGCGGCCGACGAACCCGGCGCCGCGCTGGGTGCGTTGCTGGAGGGCTGCGCATGACCGTCGTCAAGATGTGTGGACTGACGCGTCGCGAGGACGTGGACGCCGCCGTGGCCGCCGGGGCCACCGCGCTCGGGTTCGTGATGTGGCCGGGCAGCCCACGGGCCGTCAGACCGGAGCGGGTCGCGACGATCACCACTGGTGTGCCGTCGCACGTGATGAAGGTCGGCGTGTTTGTCGACGCTCCGGTGGCGGCGGTCGCGCAGGCGGTCACGGCGGCCGGACTGACGGCGATTCAGCTGCACGGCCGGGAGGACGCCCGTGAGTACCTCGCGCTCGGAGTGCAGGTGATCACGGCCGTCGCGCCGCAGTCCGATGCCGACATCCGCGCGGCGATCGCGCTGCCAGGCACGGTTATCGTCCTTGTGGATGCACACGATCCGGTGCAGCGCGGGGGGACAGGGCGATCGGCGAACTGGCCGATGGCCAAACAGATCGCCGCCGCACGGCCAATCCTTCTCGCCGGCGGACTGACCGCCTCGAATGTCGCAGAAGCCGTCAACGCGGTGGAGCCCTGGGGCATCGACGTGTCCTCCGGCATCGAATCATCTCCGGGCATCAAGGACCCAGCCCGCATTCAGCAATTCATGACCCACATCCGTCTATCCGCCCACCCGCCCACCCGCCCATCCGTCGGCCCATCGTTTGGCCAGCGCGACCCCGATTCGCGCGGCTACTTCGGCGAATTCGGCGGCCGGTTCATTCCGGAGACGCTGGTCGCTCCGGTGGAGTCACTGACGGCCGCGTACGTCGCCGCGCGAACCGACCCGGCGTTTGTCGCGGAGTTGCAGCGTCTGCTGTCCACGTTTGTCGGGCGGCCGACGCCGCTGTACGAGGCCTCCCATCTCACCGGGGACTCCGGCGTCCGCGTGTTTCTCAAGCGCGAGGACCTGGCGCACACCGGGGCGCACAAGATCAACAACGCGGTCGGACAGGTCTTGCTCGCGCGCCGGATGGGGAAGACCCGGGTGGTGGCGGAAACCGGCGCCGGACAACATGGCGTGGCCACGGCCACCGCGTGTGCGTTGCTCGGACTGGAATGTGTCGTGTACATGGGCGCCGACGACATGGCGCGCCAGGCACTGAACGTGTTCCGCATGCGGGTGCTCGGGACGACGGTCACGTCGGTCGACGGCGGCAGCCGCACGCTGAAGGATGCGATCAACGAAGCGATGCGCGACTGGGTGGCCAACGTGTCGACCACGGCGTACGTGCTTGGTTCGGTCCTCGGACCGCATCCGTATCCGCTGATGGTGCGTGAATTCCAGTCGGTGATTGGCGCCGAAGCACGGGCGCAGATTCTGCGCGACACCGGCCGGTTGCCGGATGCGGTCGTCGCGTGTGTGGGGGGGGGCAGCAACGCGATGGGGATCTTCGACGCCTTTGTCGCAGACCGAGGCGTGCGGTTGATTGGCGTCGAGGCGGGCGGCCGCGGCATTCGTGACGGGGAACATGCGGCGCGGTTTGCCGGAGGAGTCGCCGGTGTGTTGCATGGCACACGCAGCCTGCTGTTGCAGGACAAACACGGCAACATCCTGGCCACACACTCGGTGTCGGCCGGTCTCGACTATCCATCGGTCGGCCCCGAGCACGCGCATCTGGCGTCGATCGGCCGCACGGAATATGCGTGGGTGGACGATGACGCCGCGTTGCGTGGCTTTGTCTGGCTGGCGCGTCAGGAGGGCCTGCTGCCCGCGCTTGAGTCGTCACACGCGGCGGCGTGGCTCCAGGAACACCTCGTCGAATTCCAGCGCGGGGCCATCGTCATCCTCAACCTCTCGGGTCGGGGGGACAAGGACGTCGAGACGGTCAGGGGACTTCTTGAGGTCCAGGGGCCGGGGTTCGGGGGGGGGCGATGAGTCGGTTGGTTGCCACATTCGAGCGACTTCGGCGCACGAAGGCGCCGGGCCTGGTGTGTTACGTCACGGCAGGGGATCCCGACATCGAGCGATCAACAGCGGTGGTGCGTGCGATCGCGGAGACGGGGGCGGATGTCATCGAAATCGGCGTGCCGTTTTCGGATCCCATTGCCGATGGGCCGGTGATTCAGCGCGCGTCCGAACGGGCCTTGGCTGCGGGAACCTCGCTGACGTCGGTGCTCGCGATGGTGGCCGACCTGCGCACGACGTGTGAGACACCCATCGTGTTGTTCACGTACGTGAACCCCGTGGTGCGGATGGGCACGGCGGCGTTCGTCGATGCCGCCGCGAAGGCGGGGGTGGACGGGGTGTTGCTGCTGGACCTGCCCATCGAGGAGGCCGGCGAGATGCGCGCAGCGCTCGACAGCCGCGGACTCGACACCATCTTTCTTATCAGCCCGACGACCACGGTGGACCGCCTGCGGACGGCGGCGAGTCTCGGTCGCGGGTTCCTGTATGCGATCTCCCGGCTGGGGGTGACCGGTGCGCGTGATGCGGTAGCCGGGACGGCGCGCCCGGTGGTTGAACAGATTCGGGCCGCGACCGACCTGCCGGTTGCGCTGGGATTCGGGATCTCGCGGCCTGAGCACGTGCGGGAGACCTGTGCGTACGCCGATGCCGCGGTGGTCGGAAGCGCGCTCGTGCAGGTGATCGCCGATGCCGCACCGGGTGATGAGGCGCGGGCGGCAGGAGCCTTGGTGCGATGGCTGAAGAGTTGAACATGGACGTCCTGGACCGGCTGCACGGCCAGATCGACCTCGTTGGACGAACGCCTGGTCACGTTGCCCAACGAGCGGGCGGCGTGTGCCCTGGAGATCGGGCGCATTATTGACGAAGGGCAGCGGCTCGCACGCGAGGCTGCGAAAGCCCGATAGAATTACCAACGTTCGCAACGAAGGTGCAGGTACAGACATGGTCGTGGTGATGCAGGAACGCGCAACCGAAGCGCAGGTGGAGGCGGTGGTTGCGCAGTTGCTGGAGATGGGATACGCCATTCACCGTTCGAGCGGTGCCAATCGTGTGGTGATTGGGGCCGTGGGCGGCGGGCACGGCGATCCGGCGTTGATCGGAGTGCGCGAGGGAGTGCACGAGGTGCTTCGCATCAGCGTGCCCTACAAGCTGGCGAGCCGTACGTTCAAGCCCGAGAACACGGTCATCACGATCGGTGACGTGCGCATCGGTGGCGACGAAGTCGTGGTGATGGCGGGGCCCTGTTCCGCGGAGAATGAGGCGCAGGTCGAGGCCAGCGCGATCGCCGTCAAGCGGGCCGGCGCCAAGATCTTCCGCGGCGGGGCCTTCAAACCGCGCAGTTCCCCCTACAGCTTTCAGGGCCTCGGCGAAGACGGCCTGAAGATGCTCCGGGCGTCGGCTGACCGCCACGACCTGAAGCTCATCACCGAAGTGATGGAGATCGCCCAGATCGAGATTGTCCAGCAATACGCGGACATCCTCCAGGTCGGCGCGCGGAACATGCAGAACTACTCCCTGCTCCGCGAACTGGGCAAGGTGCGCAAGCCGGTGCTGCTCAAGCGCGGCCTGTCGGCGACGATCGAGGAGTGGTTGATGTCGGCGGAGTACATCCTGGCCGGCGGCAACCGCGAAGTCATGTTGTGTGAGCGTGGTATTCGGACGTTCGAGAGCTACACACGCAATACCTTCGACGTCTCCGCCATTCCCGTCGTCCAGCAACTGAGCCATCTGCCGGTGATTGCCGACCCGAGCCATGGGACCGGCCGGCGCGACAAGGTCGCCGCGATGGCGCGTGCTGCGGTGGCGGCGGGCTGCGACGGCCTGTTGATCGAAGTCCACTGCGATCCGGATCACGCGCAGTCGGATGGCGCCCAGTCGCTGTTCCCGAATCAGTTTGATCAATTGATGGCCGAGTTGCGGATCATTGCACCGGCAATCGGCCGGAGCATCTGTGTCGCATCGGTGGCGCGTCGCGGCTGGGGCCGCTGATTGTGATCGGAGCGCCGCCATTTGAGCGCGTCGGCATCATCGGCCTCGGCCTCATAGGCGGATCCGTCGCGCTGGCGGCCCGGCGATGCTGGCCCGGACTGCACATCACGGCGTGTGACCCGGCCCCTGTCACGCGAGAAGCAGTGACGCAGGGGGCGATTACCGCAGTCGTCGATCGCATCGAGGATCTCGCCGCCTGCGATCTCATCGTCATCGCGACCCCGGTCCAGACCGTGCCGCAGATTCTTGAGGTGCTGGCGCTGACCGGCACGCGGGCACTGGTGACTGATGTGTCGAGCACCAAACGCATGGTGATGGATGCGGCGTCGCGCGCCCGTGTGACGTTTGCGGGCGGGCATCCCGTGGCCGGATCGGAATCGTCGGGACTGGCTGCCGCACGGGCGGACCTGTTCGACGGCAAGCCGTGGCTGCTGGTCTCTGCGAATGCGGGGGAGGCCCTGGACGCGATGCTGACGACAGTCACGGTGGCGCTCGGGGCGAAGCCGGCGTGGACCGATGCGGTGACCCACGATCGCGTGATGGCGCACGTGAGTCACGCACCTCAGGTGGTGTCTACGGCATTGATGGCCGCCTCAGCGGAGGCGGTGGGCCCCGATGGCGTCGCCTGGTCCGGCTCGGGATTTGCCGACATGACGCGCCTCGCGTCATCTTCCTCCGATATGTGGCAGGGCATTCTCTCCACCAACGCCGACTTCATCGCTGAGGCGCTCGACGGCATTGCCGCGAAGCTCCCGACGTCCTCACAGGCGCTCATGGACACGCCTGCCGTGCGCGACCTGTTCGAGCGCGCGCGTGCGATCAAGAAGGGCTGACCTGCGCATGGCGAGCCCGCTGTGGACTCCGGACCAGGCGCGGATCGAGGCCGCCACGCTGACACGGTTCACGACAGCTCTCGCAACCCGCACGGGGACCACGTATCCGGATTACGCGGCACTGCACGCATGGTCGGTCACCCATCGCGGAGAATTCTGGTCGGCCGTGTGGGACTTCTGCGAGGTCATTGGCGAGAAGGGGAACCGCGACGTTATGGATGGCAAGCGGATGCCAGGAGCGCAATTCTTTCCGGAGGCCCGCATCAACTTCGCTGAAAACCTGCTGCGCCGCGATGACGATGGCCTGGCTATCCTTGCGGTGGAGGAAACCGGCGCGGAGCGGCGACTGACGTGGCGCGAGCTGCGCACCGAGGTTGCGGGGTGTGCGGCCGCGTTTCGCGCAGCCGGCGTCGAGTCAGGAGACCGCGTCGCCGGATTCATGGCGAATGTGCCTGAAGCCGTGATCGCGGCACTCGCCGCCGCATCGATTGGCGCGGTCTGGTCCTCGTGTTCGCCTGATTTTGGCGTGCAAGGAGTCATCGATCGCTTCGGTCAGATCGAACCCAAGGTGCTCGTGGCCGTGGCCGGCTACCACTACGGCGGCAAATATCACGACTGCCTCCCGAAGCTGCGCGAGATCGCCGAACGCCTTCCCACGCTCCGCAAGACCTTCATCGTGGGACACCCGCCAGGGACCTCCGGACCCCTGGATCCGTGGTCCGCGAACCCTGGACTCTGGACCCCGGACCCTTGGACCAGACTGGCTTTCAACCACCCCCTCTATGTCCTGTATTCCTCGGGCACCACAGGCGTGCCGAAGTGCATCGTGCATGGGCACGGAGGCACGCTCCTGCAGCATCTGAAGGAGCACCAGTTGCACGCCGACGTGCGGGCGGGTGACCGGGTGTTCTACTTCACCACGTGTGGCTGGATGATGTGGAACTGGGTGGTGTCGGCGTTGGCATCCGGCGCGACGATCGTGCTGTACGACGGGTCGCCGATGTATCCCGATGGCCACCGGTTGTTCAACCTCGCGCAGGCGCACGGCGTGACGTTGTTCGGCACGTCGGCGAAGTTCATTGATGCGGTGCACAAGGCGGGCCTTCGTCCGAAGGAGACCCACGACCTGCGTTCCGTCCGCACGATCGCGTCCACGGGGTCGCCGTTGTCGCCGGAGAGTTTTGACTTCGTGTACGACGGCATCAAGGCCGACGTGCATCTGGCGTCGATCTCGGGCGGCACCGATATCGTGAGTTGTTTTGTCGGCGGCGTGCCGACGCTGCCGGTGTGGCGTGGTGAAATCCAGGGACCGGGCCTCGGCATGGCGGTGGATACGTGGGACGCCGATGGCGAGACGGTGGCGCCCGGCGCCGGCCAGGGCGAACTGGTGTGCACGGCGCCATTCCCGTCGATGCCGATTGGTTTCTGGAACGATCCGGAGGGCGCCAAATACCACGCGACCTACTTCGACCGGTTTCCCGGCGCCTGGTGCCATGGCGACTGGGCCGAGCGGACCGACCATGGTGGGTTCATGATCCACGGCCGCTCCGACGCGACCCTGAATCCCCGGGGGGTGCGGATCGGCACCGCCGAGATCTACCGGCAGGTCGAGCAACTGCCGGACGTGCTCGAAAGTCTGGCGGTGGGGCAGCAGTGGGATGGCGACGAGCGGATCGTGTTGTTCGTGCGGCTGCGCGACGGGCTCGTGCTCGACGACGAGGTTCGGAAGACCATCGTGAGGCAGATTCGCAGCAACACGTCCCCGCGTCACGTGCCTGCGAAGATCCTGCAGGTACCGGAGCTCCCGCGCACCAAGAGCGGCAAACTCGTTGAACTGGCCGTCAGGAATGTGATTCACGGTCAGCCCGTGAAGAACCTTGAAGCGCTCGCGAATCCGGACGCGCTGCGGCACTTTGAGGCCCGTGAGGAGTTGCGGAGTTGATTGGCGCGCTCAAGTTCAGCGCGCCCTACGGGACTGCGGACTGCGGACCGGCTATTGTCCCTGCGCCCTGACCGTCTGACGGAGTGACAGGACAATCTTGCTGCCCTGTTTCATCCTGAAGACGACGTCGTAGTTGCCCGGGTCCTTGTAGGTGTGGTCGGCCGTGTAGCGGCGCCGGATGGTGCTTTTGCCGGCTTCGTAGGGCTCGCAGTCCTCACTCGACTCCGAGGTGGTGGTGTCGTCCCAGATCCACTCGATCCTTGGGCAGTAGTAGTCCTGGAAATCGTCGGCACCGTCCGTTAACTCCGCGGTCGCCACGATGCGCTGTGGCACAAAAATCAGTGTGGGATTCACGCGAAGGGCGGCCTTGGGTTTCCCTTTGCCCTGGGTCGCATCCCCGGACAGGCCTGGGGCCCAGGTCGGAACGACGATTAGTGTACCAACCAGGCTCAGGAGCCAGGCCAGCCGGGGTATCATGCTCGATCTCACGATTGGCTGGCAGTCTACCAAAGGGGCAGCGTGTTGGGGCAGGAGAAGGCATCACCCGAGTATTCGGGTGTCGCAGCAAAGCCGGAAACAGTCGATGTCGACATGTTGTTTGTGCCGGTGTTCGAGGGCACGGACGCCCTTGAGGATTTGCCGGGCCTCGACGCGGCCACCGGGGGCGATATCTCGCGTGCGCGGGAATCGTCGGAGTTCCGCGCCCGGCTGTATGAGTTGTTCATCGCCCGGGTGACCGGGGGGCCGTATCGCGCCGTGCGTGTGGCGCTGGTCGGCGCGGGACCCCGCGAGGATGCCGACGCCGAACGTCTGCGCCGCATCGCGGCGGCCTGCAGTTACACCGCGCGCATCCGATCCATGCGGTCCGCGGCCTTTGTCGTGCGGGTCGGGCTGGATCCGGTGCGTGGCGCCGAAATCGGCGCGGACGGAATGACCGCGGCGGAGTTCGACACCGGAACCTACAAGTCGGATCGCGACGCCGGCGAGTTTCCCGAACGTATTGTCATCGTCTCGCCGGCTGCCGATCCGGCAGCGCTGGCCGAGGCCGTATTCCGGGGGCAGACGCTCGGGGCCTCGTCCAATGTGACACGCGCGCTGGCGAATGAGCCGTCGAACGTGTTGACGCCGCGGGTGTTTGCGGAGCGTGTGGCGGCCGTTGCCACTGATGTCGGACTCCAGGTCGAGGTGCTCGACGAGCAGCAGATTCGCGATCTGAAGATGGGGCTGCTCCTGGGGGTGGCGCAGGGCAGTGCGGAGCCGCCGCGGTTGGTGGTGATCCGGCACGATCCGCCGGGCGCTCCTGAAACGCCGGTGCTCGGCTTCATCGGGAAAGGCATCACCTTCGATACCGGCGGCGTGTCCATCAAGCCGGCCGACGGCATGGAGCGGATGAAGTACGACATGTCCGGCGGCGCCGCCGTCGCCGGAGCCATGCGCGCGTTGGCGTTGCTGAAGGCCCCGCGCCGGATCATTGGGGTCATCCCGATGGCGGAGAACATGGTTGGCGGCAAGGCGGTGCGTCCCGGCGACGTGTTGACCGCCGCCAGTGGCACGACCGTCGAGATCATCAACACCGACGCCGAAGGCCGGCTGATCCTCGGTGACGCGATTTGGTATGCCCAGGAACTCGGTGCCACGCATCTCGTGGACATTGCCACGCTGACCGGCGCCTGTATGGTGGCGTTGGGACGCACGTCATCGGGGCTCTTCGGTACGCCTGACGCGTGGGTGGGGACGGTGCAGAATGCCGGCACCGTCGCTGGCGATCGCCTCTGGCATCTGCCGCTGCACGAGGAGTATCGCGAGCTGCTCAAGAGCGAGATTGCCGACATGCTCAACTCCGCCGGCCGCTGGGCCGGTGCCAGCACTGCCGCGATGTTTTTGCGCGAGTTCGTCAAGGACCGGCCCTGGGCGCACCTCGACATCGCCGGCACCGCCTGGGCCGAAGAATGTCGCGCCTATCAAGCCAAAGGCGCCACCGGTGTGGCCGTGCGGACGTTGATCGAGTTGGGGCTGAGAACGGAAATCTAGCGCTGAATGGACGGCATGTGGTCGTCGTCAGGACGCCTGCGCCGCTTCCAGCGAATCAGCAGCCAGCCCGCGATGGCACCCAATGGCAGGGCGATAAGCCCGAGCACACCGGCCAGACTCAGTGACCCCACCAGCACGTCGACGACCGTGATTTCCTCGGTCGCCGGCCGGATGATTTCGACGATGAACGGGTCCGGTTGGAAGGCCACACACTCACTATAATCCGGGAATCGTGACCAGAGTGTTTGTCGCACAGCATCCAGCCGAGGCGCACCTGCTCAAGGGCGTGCTCGACAGCGCCGGGATCGAGAGCGAGATTCGGCACGAGGCCCTGTTTGGCGCCAGCGGCGGTGTGCCGGTCAATGAAGCGCGGCCCGAGATTTGGGTCGTCGATGATGAACGCGCGGCAGAGGCGGCGGCGTTGTTGCGTCAGCAACTGCCGACCGGACTTGAGGCCGGACGTCCCTGGCGTTGCGCGTCATGTGGTGAAACCGTCGAAGCCCAGTTCACCGCGTGCTGGAAATGTGGCGCCGACGCGCCCCTGTAGGGCGCACTGAACTGTAGTGCGCCCTGGTGGCACGCTCAAGTTCAGCGTGCCCTACATCAGCGCGCCCTACTTGGCCACGGTCACGGTCGAGATCTTCTTGAGGGACGCCTGGTACTTCAGGACGGCGTCGGCGAGCGACTGCGCGATGCGCTGTTTGTAGGTCTCGTTCTTCAGCAGGGTCGCCTCGGGCCTGTTGGTGAGAAACGAAATCTCGGCGAGCACGCTCGGCATCTGGGCACCAATCAACACCACAAACGGCGCCTGTTTCACGCCGCGGTCCAGCACAGCCTTGTTCTGCGCGCGGAGGCCGCGCACCATGCTGGTCTGGACGATGTGCGCGAACTCCCGGGACTCCTTCACCTTGGTGTTGAGCGTGATCTGCTGGACCAGCTGAGGCAGGTTGCCCATGGACTTGCCACTGGTCGCGTTTTCACGGGCGGCAATGGCTTCCGCCTCGGGGTTGGTGGCAAAGTTCAGGAAATAGGTCTCCACGCCACGGGCGGTGGTCCTGGCCGCTTCGTTGGCGTGAATCGAAAGGAAGAGATCGGCCCCCTCCCGGTTGGCGATGGCCGTCCGCTCCTCGAGCGGGATGTAGACGTCGGTGCGGCGCGTCAGCACCACCTCCACACCGGCCTGCTTCTTGAGCAAGGCCTCTACGCGCAGCGCAATGTCGAGCACGAGATTCGCTTCCAGGAGACCATTGGCCCGAGCGCCGGGGTCGTGGCCGCCGTGGCCAGGATCGATCACGACGCGGGTGACCCCGAGGCCGAGCTGACGGGCGAGCGTGTAATCGCCGCTGGCCGTGGTCGAGGCCGGAGCGGGCGCGACGGGGGAGGGCGCAGGCGACATGGCGGCCGCAGGTGGCGGAGTCACCACCGGGGTCGGGCCGATCGACGGCGCGCCTGCCGGTGGTGCGGGAGGCGGCGGAGGCACCGTCTCGCTCTCGATGTCGATCACCAGCCGGTGCGGGTGATACAGGTGGAACACGCTGTGCGTCGGCGTCCCCGCCAATTCGAGGACAACGCGTGCGGTCTGGCCGTCCTGACGTCCAAGGCGGATGCCGCGCACGCGTGAGCCGGTGAGGCTCTCCGCGGCGGTCTGCACGGGGGCCGCAAAGTCCACGAGTCGCAGATCAAAAAAGACTCGATCGGGATCCGCAATCCGCTCGCTTGAGAACACCACTTCCCGGTCCAGCTCGATCACCACCCGGTCCCCCTTGGGCAGCGGCACGACGGACACCTTGCGCATCGTGGCGACGGAAGTTGGTGGTGGGGGTGGTGGGGGTGGTGTAGGCGCAGTCCGCCGTAGCTCCGCAGGAGCGGAGGCGGATGGTGTGGATGGTGTAGGTGATGCAGGCGCGGCTGTCGCTGGGCGCGGCGTGGCCTTCAAGGCCGTCAACTGTGCCGGCACCTGCTTGGCGAGGGCGCTGCCCGGGTATTCGCGTCTGAGCCAGCCGTAGAGTCGCTCCGCCGTCTTGCGGTCGGCGTCCTGCTGGTGCCGCTCCCACGCGAACTTCGCGAGGGCCCCGCCGTTCCAGAGCGCGTTGTCACAATACCCGCTGCGCGGATGCCGGAGCACGACTTGCTCGTAGGCGGCGACCGCCGCGCGCAGATTGGCGACCGTCGGATTCTTCCTGGCCGCGGCCTCACGGGTGGTGGCCCTTTCGTACAGCACGGCTGCTGTCTGGGCGTCCGCCGCAGTGGGCCACAACGTCAGCGCGAGCACCAGGCCGATCACTGTGTGCATGGTTACCTCAGTTGCTCGTCAACTTCTTCGAAGTACCCGGCATCCACCAGGACTTCCCGTTTGCCGTTGGTGGCGGCTGACACGACGCCATCCATTTCCATCATGTCGATGAGACGCGCGGCGCGGCTGAAGCCGATGCGCAGACGCCGCTGCAGGTACGAAATGGACGCCTGTCCGCTCGACACCACGATCCGGGCGGCTTCGTCATACAGGTCGTCCTTCTCGAATTCGATCTTGTCCGCCGTCTTTTCCTCAGCGGTGATCGACGCGTCGTACACCGGCTTGCCCTGCTTCCGTAGAAAGCTGCACAGCCGCGCGGTTTCCTGCTCAGAGATGTACGGCCCGTGAATACGGACAAAGCGCGACGAGGCGGGCGGCAGATACAACATGTCGCCTTTGCCGAGCAGCTGTTCCGCGCCGTTGCCGTCGAGAATGGTGCGCGAGTCGATCTTCGACGCCACGCGGAACGCGATACGGGCCGGCAGGTTCGCCTTGATCAACCCGGTGATGACGTCCACCGACGGCCGCTGTGTCGCCAGAATCAGGTGGATGCCGACCGCGCGCGCCATTTGCGCGAGGCGGGCGATCGATTCCTCCACTTCCTTGCTGGCCACCATCATCAGGTCGGCCAACTCGTCGATGATGACCACGATGAAGGGCAGGGTCTTGAGAGGCTCGCCGACTTCGGCCTCGGCGGCCTCTTTCTGGGATTCCTTCAACTCCGCGAGCATCGCCTTGACGTTGCGGTTGTACTGCTCGATGTTGCGCACGCCCTGCTTGGCGAGAATCTTGTAGCGATCCTCCATCTCACGCACGGCCCAACGCAGGGCATTGGCGGCCTGCTTGGGATCCACCACCACCGGCGTCATCAGGTGGGGGATGTCTTCATACATGCCGAGCTCAAGGCGCTTGGGGTCAATCATGATGAAGCGCACTTCCTCCGGGGTCGCACGGAAGAGCACGCTCGTCAACATGGCGTTGACGCTCACGGACTTGCCGGCGCCCGTCGATCCGGCGATGAGCAGGTGCGGCATCGTCGCCAGGTCCGACACCATCGGTTCGCCGTTGATCGTCTTGCCAAGCGCCATCGTGAGACGCGACGCGGAACGGGTGTAGGTGTCCGACTCGAGCAACTCACGCAGGGAGATACCCTCGCGCGTGGCATTCGGAATCTGAATGCCGACGGTGGACTTGCCGGGGATGCGATCGATGAGGATCGATTCAGCGCGCATCGCGAGACACAGGTCTTCGGCCAGGCTGGTGATACGGCTGTATTTCACACCGGCATCGGGTTTGAACTCGTACGTCGTGACGACAGGGCCGGGGTGAATCTGGACGACCGAGCCTTCGACGGAGAACTCGCGGCACTTCTCCTCGAGGAGTTTCGCGGCCTCCATGAGTTCGCGTTCGTCGATCTTGTGCGCCTCTTTGGCCGCATCAAGCAACGAGAGCGGGGGCATCACGTAGTCGCCTTTGCGGCGCTCGACGGGGGCCTTGGGCACATCGCGTTCACCGAGAGGGAGACTCGGGGTCACCGGCGTCGGAGACGACCGACGAATGGCCGGTGGCCGCGCGGCGAGGCCACGCGCAGCCGGTGTCGGCGTCAACACCTCGTCATCATCCTCTTCGTCAGCGGAGGGGCGCAGGGACTGCCGGGCCGCCTTGAGGGACGCGGCGGCGCCGGCCGCCTTGGTCGCGATCTCGGGGGCCTTGTCATGGCCGGCCTTCTGGACGTGTTTGTTGACGATCTGCTGGCGCTCCTTCTCGCGGCGTCGTTCCTCGCGCCAGGTCCGGAGTCGCGCGAAAATGCCGGTCGACTGCTCGCGTACGGCAGACGCGGCCACGGTCGTGGCGCGGCCGAAGGAGAACTGGGTCGCGAGCACCACCGAGAGCGCCACAAGCGTCAGCAGGAGGATCGTGGCGCCGGTCCGATTGAGATAGGTGCTGAGTCCGGTCGCCACCACTTCACCGATCACGCCTCCCGCCTTGAACGGGCGGCCGGCATCGTCAAACACACTGAAGGCCAGTGAGAGCAGCGCCGCCGAGCAGAAGAAGAACAGCCCCGCCCCCACCAGCTTCGTGTAGGCCGCATCGAGGGCGCGGCACCAGAATGAATGCCAGCCGATGACGGCGAGCACGACCGGGATGAAGTAGGCGGAGTAGCCCAGCACCTGGAAGGACGCTTCGGCCATGAACGCACCCACGCGCCCGGCGAAGTTCGCCACATCGGGCGCGGTGACGTTGTTGAAGAACCACACCGGGTCGGTAGGGGTGTAACTCACCAGGGCGCCAAGCCAGATCAACGTCACCGCAAACAGGGCGACGCCGGTGAATTCACTCAGACGACGGGACAGGGCCGATTCAGACACGCGGCGTTTCTCCTCACACTTCCAACACGATGGGCAGGATTAGGGGCCGTCGCCCCGCCCGCTTCTTGAACAGTCGCTGGACCTCGACCTTGACGCGCGCCTGCATCAGGCCGGGGTCCGTGCGTTCTTCCCGTGGCGCGCCATTCAGCGCCGCCTCCAGCAACCCTGGTGCGTCGCGCAGCATCTGCTCCTGCTTCGCATCCATCGCGAGACCGCGGGCGATCACTTCCGGCGCGCGTTCGAGCACGCCGGTCTGTCCGTTGAGCGCCACGACAACCACCACAAGGCCGTCAATCCCGAGGTGCCGGCGGTCCCGCAGGATTTCGTCGGCGATTTCCCCGGTGCGTGTCCCGTCGATCAGAATCCGCCCGGTCTGCACCCGATCCACGATCCGGGCCCCCGTCTCGTCCAGCCGCAGCACGTCGCCGTCCCCCATGGACACGACGGTCGTGCCTGGGCAGGCGGCCTTGGCCAGCCGGGCGTGCTGAGCCAGCTGGCGGTACTCACCATGTATCGGCACGAAAAATCTGGGCTGCACCAGCGACAGGACGAGTTTCAGCTCCTCGGCCGAGGCGTGGCCGGAGACGTGAATGTGCTTCATGTCGTCCGTGACGATGTCGGCCCCCCGGCGGGCCAGGTGGTTCATGACCCGTCCGATGGCCTTTTCGTTGCCCGGAATCGCCCGCGCCGAAAACACCACCGTGTCGTCGTCGTTCACCTTCACATACCGGTGGTCGTCGATGGCAATGCGCGACAGGGCGGCCATGGCTTCGCCCTGGGAGCCCGTGCAGAGGCAGAGCACGTCCTGGCTGGGGAAGTCGCGCACGTCGCTGTCGGCGATGATCAGGCCGTTGGGCACCTTGAGGGCGCCCAGGCGCATGGCCGTTTCCGAGTTGCGCATCATGCCGCGCCCGACAAACGCGACTTTGCGATCGTATTGCTCCGCGAGGTCCACCAGGATCTGCATGCGGAAAATGCTCGTGGAGAATGCCGCGACGATGAGTTTGCCCGGGGCCGACGAGAAGATCTCCTCGAAGCCGGGAATGACATCCACGTCGGCGCCGGTGGTGCCGGGCTGATCCGCGTTCGTGCTGTCGGAGAACAACGCCAGCACGCCCTGTGCGCCGAGTTGCGCCAGACGATGCAGGTCGAAGCGTTCGCCGTCGAGGGGCGTCTGGTCGATCTTGAAGTCGCCCGTGTGGATGATGACGCCCTGCGGGGTGTGAATCGCCAGCGCCACGGCATCGGGGATGCTGTGTGTGACCCGCAGGAACTCCACCGACAACGTGCCGATGGTCACGGTTTGTTTCGGCGCGACGGTGATGAGGCGTCCCTCGGTGTCCGTCCCGTGTTCATCAAACTTCGGCTGGAGCAGTGCGTGCGTGAATGCCGTCGCATACACGGGGCCGTTGACGTGCTTCAGGATGTGGGGCACGGCCCCGATGTGATCTTCGTGCCCATGTGTGAGGATGAGGGCCGCGATGCGGCCGGCGTACGTGTCCAGTGCCGACACATCCGGGATGACAAGGTCCACCCCGAAGAGTTCAGGCTCAGGGAACATGACACCGGCATCCACCAGCACGGCGGTGTCGCCGCAGGCGATGAGCATCATGTTCATACCGAACTCACCGAGGCCCCCGATGGGGATGACCTCGACGGCCGGTGCACCGACAGTCGTACTCTGTGCCGTCAACATCGACAGCGACCTTCACACTCTCGTTCGAACACCAGCCACGTCGAGCGGGCGCTCAACGATGGGCAGGACCTCGGCGCAAGGCGCGCCGTCACGCGGTCGACGTGTCCGACCTGTGGGTCGCTGGGACAACCCGTGAAAACAGGCGGGAAAACTGCTGCGGACTATAACACAGGGGCCTTCAGTCGCGCGAAGAACTCAGTGAGTCGCGCGAAGTCCTCGAGCGTCAACGTCTCGGGCCGGCGTTTGCCGTCGATGCCCGCCAGCGCCAGCACGGCAGGGGCCGTCGGTTCGAGGGGCTTCAGCGCGTTCGCCAGGGTCTTCCGGCGCTGCGAGAACGCGCCTTTGACCAGCCGTTCGAACAACGCGTCGTCGACAATGCGCACCGGACTGCGGCGGAAGGTCATGCGAATCACGCTGGAGCGCACCTTGGGTGGCGGCGCGAACGCCGTGGGCGGCACGTCGAGCCGGCGATCGATATCGGCGTGGATCTGCGCAAAGATGCTGAGCACGCCGTAGTCCTTCCTGCCGGGTGTGGCGACCAGCCGGCCGGCCACCTCACGCTGCACCATCAGCGTGGCGTCGGTGAGGGTGCCGTGCGCGCGTGCCAGCTCAATGAGCCGGAACAGAATCGGCGAGGACAAGTTGTAGGGGAGGTTGCCCACCACGCGGAACCGGCGCGGCACATCGGTCGGGGAGCCAGGGGGGCGGTTCGGCTGCAGCGCGGTCAGAAACGGCATGACATCCGTCTTGAGAAAGTCCGCCGTGATCAGACTGACGTTTGCGGGTACCTGCGTGGCCAACTCGCGCGCGAGGTCACGGTCGATCTCGACGGCGAGGATCGGTGCGCCTGTCTCGGCCAGGGGAAGGGTAATCGCCCCGGCACCAGGGCCGATCTCCAGCAGCACATCCTGCGGCTGGACATCGATGGTCTTGACGACCTTCTGTGCCCACGACGGCGCCAGAAAGTGCTGACCAAAACGCTTGCGGGGCCGATGACCGACAGGGCGACGGGCGCGGGTGGGCGAACTCACCACTGAAGTGTACTCTGGAGCGCATGGCTGCCGGTCGCATCGATGACGTCGGGATTGGGCCGTTCCGTCCGGCACACGCCGAGGCGTTTTATCGACTCAATCGTGCCTGGCTCGACGCGCACGACCTCTACGAGCCGGCGGATGAAGTGCAACTCGCCGACCCGCAGGGCGCCGTGATCGATGCCGGCGGCGCGGTGTTCATTGCAGAACGAGATGGGGAGGTTGTCGGCACCGCTGCCGTCGCGCCGCACGGGCCAGGCGAAGTGGAGTTGCTGAAGGTCACCGTTGCCGAAGTGTTGCGGGGCACTGGCCTCGGTCGGCGCCTGGTCGAGGTGTGCATCGCGCACGCGACGGCCGTGATGGGCGCCCACACGATGATGCTCGTCTCAAGTTCCCGTCTCCAGGCCGCGCTACGTCTCTACGAACGCATGGGCTTCAGGCATCGCCCGTTGCCGTCACCGTTGCCCTACGAGACGGCGGATGTGTGTATGGAACTGCTCTTGTTGGCCCGCTCCAAACCAGCGGGCCCTACGTGACTGGCCCGCTCCAAACCAGCGGGCCCTACGTGAACCCAGCACTAAAGAACCTGGCACCCTGCACAGCACCGCTGAACCATGGACCGATGAACCATGAACCCGTTATGAGGCGTCCCCCCTCCAATACCGTTCTTCTATCTCCATGATCTCGTCCTCATCGAGCCCGAAGTAATGGCCGACTTCGTGGATGAGCGTCTCCCCGATGCCGACAACCACGTCGTCATCATCAAGACTGTCTTCGAGGATGGGATTGCGGAAGAGGGTGATCTTGTCGGGCAGCACGTTGCCGTGGTTCCACTGCCGCTCTGGCAGCGGAATGCCTTCATAGAGGCCATACAGCGAGTCGGGAGGTTCGATCTCGACTTCCGCGAGTTGTGCGGGTGTCGGGTCGTCTTCGACGACGATGGCCATGTTGGCCATCGCGGCGCGGAACTTCTCGGGGAGGGAGTCGACGGCTTCGTCGACGAGGGCTTGAAATCGATCAGCGGGAAACGCGGCCGGGTCCATGCAGTCGATAGTACGCGCAGTGGGGGCGAATCGCGCAGCGGTCGCACAGGGGTTTGGGTTTGCAGATACGCCGGCCGTGCAGGATGAGCGTGTCCGACGCCACCGTCCACCGCTCGGGCGGCAGGAGTTTCGTCAGCGCCTTCTCGGCGGCGACCGCGTCCTCGGTCGCTTGGCCTCTCAGGAATCCGATGCGGGTCGCCACGCGCAAGACGTGGCGGTCGACGGGAAATCCCGGCAGGCGAAATGCGTGGCCACGCACGACGTTGGCGGTCTTGCGCCCGACGCCCGGCAACGCCACGAGCGCGTCCATGTCGGAGGGAATCTCGCCCCCATGGTCGTCGACCACAGCGGTCGCCATGCCCAGCAGGCTTTTTGTCTTCGCGCGGAAGAAGCCTGTGGACTGAATCATGCCTTCGAGGGTGGCCTGATCAGCGTCGGCTAGTTTCCGGGCGTTCGGGTATTTCTTGAACAGCGCCGGTGTCACCTGATTCACGCGCGCATCCGTGCACTGCGCGGACAGGATCGTGGCGACCAGCAGTTCGTACGGTGTCGTGAACGTGAGCTCCGTCCACGCATTCGGGTGCATGGCATCGAGCGCATTAAAGACGTCGGGTGCCTTGTTCATCCGCCCATCCGCCCACCGGCCCAACCGCCCATCAATGCAGCGGCCCTTGCGGCCAGCCCTGCGACTGTTGCGCCTGGGCGTCCTGCATCGAACGCATCTGTTCCTGGAGCGCGTTGATGAGGCCGGGGACCACACTGAAGGGGAGAGCGATGCGCGAGACGACCGGCGCCTTGACCTGCTGGTTCTCTTCGGCGCTCTTGATGTCGCGCTCGGAGAGTGGACGCACGTCGCAGAACGTCAACGTCATGTCGAACGGCGTGTGCCCGACGGCGCAGAAGTTGGCGTAGGTCCGGGTGCTGTCGGTCGATTCGTCCGGGACGATCGTGAAGCTGAGCTGTTTGGCGGGAGTGGACATGTCAGTACTTTCTCATGACGCCGACCACCACGCCCTGCAATTGCACCATCGAGGGGTCCATGATCATCGGCTGCATGGCGGGATTGGCCGGTTGCAGACGCACGCGCCCGTTTTCCCGATAGAACTTCTTGAGGGTGACATCCAGCCCTCCCACAAGCGCGATGACCATCTCGCCGTTGTCCGCGGTCTTGCGGTCTTCGACGATGACGAAGTCGCCGTCGCGAATCTGCTCGTCGATCATCGAATCGCCCTTGACGCGCAGCACGTAGGTGTCGAGCCGGCCGACAAAGTCCTCGGGCACCGCGATGGTCTCGCTGCCCGCGATGGCCTCGATGGGCACACCGGCGGCCACGTACCCCAGCATCGGCAACTCCACCGCCCGCTGGCCCGTGCGCGCTGAAAGCAGCTCCACGGAACGGCTCCGGTTCCAGAGCCGCCGGATGAATCCCTTTTCTTCGAGATTGGTGAGATGCTTGTGCACCGTCGCCAGCGAAGAGAGACCAAAACGGCGGCCGATTTCCTCCAGACTTGGCGCGTAGCCGTGCTGCTGGATGAACTCCTGAAGGTAGTCGAGAATCTCGCGTTGACGTTTGGTAAGGGGCTGCACAAGGCGACTCTATGCAAAGGGAAGGCGAAAGTCAACGCACCTGCGACGTCGTCGGCTTCGGCGAGAATTCGGTCGACCTGAGTGCCACGGTGGCCGGGCTGCCGGCACCGGACGGGAAGACGCCGCTCGAGTCGCTGGAGACGTTGCCGGGAGGACAAATCGCCACGGCGATGGTGGGATGCGCGCGCCTGGGGCTCTCGGCGCGCTACCTCGGCTCGTTCGGGACCGACGGCCGCGAGGCGGTGATCCGCGATGCGCTCGCGCACGAAGGGATCGACCTGTCCTGGTGCCGCATCGTTGACGCCCCAACGCGGACCGCGCTAATCCTCGTCGACACCGAGACGCACTCGCGCACCGTGTTGTGGCACCGGGACTCCGCGCTCTTGTGGGGCGACGAGTTGCCGGTGGCGGCGGTGCTCGGCGCGAAAGTGGTCCTGGTGGACGCCACCGAACCGGCCGCCTCCGCACGCATGGCCCGGGCGGCGCGCGCCGTCGATGTGCTCACGGTTGCGGACGTGGACGCGCAGGTGCCGGGGCTCGATGCACTCCTCGCCGAGGTCGATGTGCTCGTCGTCTCCGAATCGCTGGCAGGGGACATCAGGCACCTGCACCAAGAGTCCGCCGCCCGCATCGTTATCGCCACCCTCGGCCCCCACGGCGCCATCGCCTGGGATGGCCAGGCCGAACTGTATTCCCCCGGCTACGTGGTCCCCGTCACCGACACCACCGGGGCGGGGGACGCCTTCCGCGCCGGCCTCATCTGGGCGCTACTGGAACGGCGGACGGCGGACTGGGGACTGGGGACTGGGGACTGGAGACCATGGACCGCAGACTGCCTCGATGTCGCAAACGCCGTCGCCGCCCTGAACTGCCGGGCCCGAGGCGCCCAAACAGGCCTGCCGACAGGGACGGACGTGCGGCGTTTTGTGACGCAAAGCCCCCAGCGCCGGTCTAAGGAGTCATGGGTACGGGAGCAGACGGTGTCTCCGTTGTCAGACGCTTCGGCGCGTGGGGATGGGGAGTGACCGACTCGAAGGTGACAGCCGACCTGTCGGCGCTTGACGACCTCGCCCTCGTGCGCTCGTTTGTGGATGGAGAACGCACGGCGTTCGACACCATCGTCGCCCGTCACCAGCGCGCGGTGTATCAGGTCTGTTATCGGTTCGTGCACAATCACGAGGACGCTGCGGACCTCACGCAGGATGTGTTTGTCCGCGCCTTCAAAGGCCTCAAGGCCTTCAGGGGCGATGCAAAACTCTCCACGTGGCTGCATCGGGTGGCGGTGAATGTCTGTCTGAATCGTACCGCACTGGTTCGGCCGGGGATTGAGCCGCTCGATCCGGCGCGTCACGTGGACGACCGGTCCGAGGATGCCTTCGGGATGGTCGCCCGCGGCGAACGGGCCGCCGATGTCCGCCGGGCCATCGCGCAACTGCCGCCGAAACAGCGGGCCACCGTGATGTTGCGCGTGTATCAGGAACTCTCCCACGAGGCGATCGCAGAGATCCTCGGTGGCACGGTGGGAGCGGCAAAGGCGAACTTTTTCCACGCACTCGGTAATCTGAAACGGATGTTGGAGTCATGACGACCCATTTGACCGACGACGAACGTCTCGACGCGTTGGAGGGCACAGTGGATGCCGCCCGCAGCGCCCATCTGCACGACTGTGCGGCATGCCGGCGGGAGGTCGCGGACCTGCGGCAGGTGTGGGATGGCCTGATGGTGGATGCGCGCACCGAGGTGCCCGAGCCGCCGCCGATGTTCTGGGACCAGCTGCAGGTGCGGGTCGGCAGCGCGGTGGACACCCGCACGGCGGCCTGGTGGATGGGCGCGCGCGGCTGGATGAGTCTCGCCGCCGCCGCCGCCATGTTGCTGCTGGTCGTGTCGTGGGGCGCCCGGCAGCGCACACCGGTGGCCGATGTGGTGGTCAGTCAGGCAGATGCGGCGATCGAGACTGAAGCCATCGGGGACACAGCCCAGTGGCAGTTTGTCTCCGATGTGCTGGCCTCACTCGAAGACGAGGCGGTGCACGAAGTGTTGCGCCCTGCGACCGGGGCGTTTGACGACGCGCTCGCGACGTTGAGTGCGAGTGAGCGCGAGGCATTTGCGCGGCTGTTGCAGGCGGAACTGACGGAAGGCAGTGAGTAGAGACATGCGAGCCATGACGATCAAGACCATCATCACGTCGGCGGTGCTGGGAGTACTCCTGGCAGGCACCGTGGCGCAGGCGCAGGAGCCGCCGGCCCGGCAGGGTGGGCGGGGGCGCGCACAAACTGCACCGCCGAATCCTGCGCCCGGCGTGGGCCTGCAGGAACTCCAGGAAATGTTTGACGCATTTGTGCTGGTGCAGGCCCAACGTGTCCTGCAACTGCCCAACGAGCAGTACCAGCGGTTCTTCATGCGCATGAATCGCCTGCAGGACCTGCGCCGCCAGCACCTGCGTCAGCGGATGCGCATGCTCAACGACCTCCGCCGGTCGTTTGCCGACCCAGGGACCGATGATGCCGCATTGACCGCGGCACTCAAGGCGCTCGATGACGCGCAGGGTAAGTTTGACCAGGAGCTGCGGACGGTGCGCGGTGCGGTCGACGAGGCCCTGACTGTTCGGCAACGGGTACGGTTCCGGCTCTTCGAGGAGGAAATGGAACGACAGAAGATCGAATTCCTGACACGCGCGAGGCAAGCCGGGCGGGAGTAGAATCGGGGGTATGCCCCTTCGCCTTCGAGTCTGGGTGCTGTCGGCGCTGGTGGCCGGCAGCGTGGTTGCGGTGTCCGCAGCCCAGGCGCCGTCTCGTGCCGAAGCCGATCGCATGGCGAAGAAGGTGGACGCGATCATGCAGCGATCCATCGCACCCCCGCAAAAACCCACCCCCTTGCGGACGTCGTTCACCGAGCAGGAACTCAATGCCTATCTGATCCACCACGGGGGCGACCAGTTCCCGACCGGCGTGAAGTTTGTACGGGTGATGATGCCGGCCGACGGCAAACTCGAGACCCGATCGCTGGTTGACCTCGATGCCGTGCGCACCTCAGAAAAGCGGGGCTGGAGGGATCCACTGGCGTATGTGACCGGATCACTCGAAGTTGTGATGAGTGGGGGCTTCACCGGCGCCGACGGCAAGGGCGTCTATCGCTTTGGGTCCGCGTCGGTTGGCGGTGTGCCGATCCCCCGCGCGGTGCTGCAGGAACTGCTGGCGTTCTACACGCGGTCCGAGGACTTTCCCAAGGGCATCACGCTCGACGAGCCGTTCGAATTGCCTGCGGCCATTCGCGAAGTCCATGTGCGCCGCGGCGCCGCCACCGTCGTCCAATAGCCGCCCGTGTTGTCGCAGCCGCTCCAATTCATCAAAGGGGTTGGACCCAGACGTGCGGCGGAGTTCGCGCGCGTGGGGGTGGGCACCGTGGAGGACCTGCTCCTGCGGTTCCCGCGACGCTACGAGAACCGCGCCGGCCTGACACCCATCGCATCGCTGCGTCCCGGACAGACCGCCACGGTCGTCGGCGAAGTGTTGTCGTCCGGCGTGCGCACCACCAGGCGCCCGGGCTTCCGGTTGTTTGAAGTGGTCGTACGCGACAGCAGCGGCGCCATTCGCGCGGTGTTCCCGAACCAGGCGTTTCTGAAGGACGTGTTTCGGCCCCACCAACAGGTTGTGTTGTACGGCCTTCTCGAATACCGAAGCGGTGGCCTCCAGTTCACCAACGCGGAATATGAAATCGTCCGCGGCGAGGTAGTCGACGATGCGTGGGCGGATGACGTGACGGTGCACACCGGCCGCATCGTGCCGATCTACGAAAAGATCGGCGCGGTCACTACGCGGATGCAGCGGTCGCTCATCTATCAATTACTGGGAGAGTTGAAGGATCCAGGTGGCGTGGGTGGCGTGGGTGGTGTCTTCGACCCTGTGCCTGCTGAAGTGCGACGGGGAATGCCCACACGTCTCGAAGCCGTGCGTGCGGTGCACTTTCCGACAGCCGGCACGGACGTCGACGCCCTGAATGCGTGCGCGACCGATGCCCACCGGCGATTGATTTTCGAGGAGTTCTTCCTGTTTCAGGCCGGCCTGGTGTTGCGCAAACGCCGTCAGGCAGAAGAGAAGAAGGCGCGGCCGGTCGTGGTGGATGACCGGGTGCGTGACGCGGCGCGCAAGGTGCTGCCGTTCAAGCTCACCGACGGCCAGAAGGTCGCGCTGCGGGAAATCGTCACGGACATGCAGCGCCCCGAGCCCATGCATCGATTGTTGCAAGGCGATGTCGGCGCCGGCAAGACCATCGTCGCGTTGCTGGCAGCGATTGTCGCGATGGAAAACGGGCAGCAGGTCGCGTTCATGGCGCCGACCGAAATCCTCGCAGACCAGCACTACCTGACAATTCGACGACTGCTTGATCGATCGCGATTTCGCGTGGCGTCGCTGACCGGCAGTCTGACGGCTGCGAAGAAGCGTGCCGCGCTGGCGGAGATTGCGAGCGGCACGACGCACCTGGTGGTCGGGACGCACGCGCTCGTTGAGGGCGCGGTGGAGTTCCGTGAACTCGGCCTGGTCATCATCGACGAACAACACCGCTTTGGCGTGTTGCAGCGGGCGACGTTGCGCGAGAAGGGGCAGAAACCGGACGTGTTGGTGATGACCGCGACGCCGATTCCCCGCACGTTGGCACTGACGGCGTTTGGTGACCTTGACGTCTCGGTGATTCGAGGTCTGCCGCCAGGCCGCCAGCCCATCAAGACGCTCGCCAAACCCGAGACGCGTCGGGACGAGGTGTACACACTCGTGCGTCAGGAATTGGAGCAGGGCCGTCAGGCGTATGTGATCTACCCGCTGGTGGACGAGTCGGAGAAGGTGGACCTCAAAGCGGCCACCGCGATGTTCGGCACACTTCAGCAGGACGTCTTTCCGGAGTATCGCGTCGCGCTGTTGCACGGGCGGATGAAGGCCGACGAGAAGGAGCAGGTGATGGCCGCGTTCGCGCGCGGGGACGTGCACGTGCTTGCGGCGACAACGGTTGTCGAGGTCGGCGTGGACGTCGCAAACGCCACGGTCATGTTGATCGAACACGCGGAGCGGTTCGGCCTCTCGCAGCTGCATCAGCTGCGTGGGCGCGTGGGACGCGGCGCACATCGCTCCACCTGCATTCTGCTGTATCAATATCCGGTGACAGAGCAGGGCAAGGCGCGTATTGATGCCCTGACCCAGACGACCGACGGCTTCGTGATTGCCGAACGGGACCTGGAGATTCGTGGACCCGGCGACTTCTTCGGGACGCGACAGTCGGGCCTGCCGACCCTGCGCGTCGGCGACCTCGTCCGTGACCACGTGCTGCTGGAGGATGCGCGACGTGCCGCCGTCTCGTGGCTCGACGACGCGTCCCGCGCGCGTCCGCTGGTCGAGTACCTGTCGGCGCATTGGGCCGAGCGGTTCGGTCTGGTGGGAGTCGGGTAGTGCGTGTCATCGCCGGACAACTGAAGGGACGCCGGCTGATGGGCCCTGAAAACGACGATGTGCGACCGACCTCGGACCGGTTGCGCGAAACGCTCTTCAACGTGTTGGGCCCGTCCATCAGCGGCGCGCGTGTGCTGGACGCGTTCGGAGGCACGGCCGCAGTCGCGATTGAAGCGCTGAGCCGCGGCGCGGTATCAGCGACCGTGTACGAAAAGGCCCCGAAGGCGGCGAAGGTCGCGCAGGCCAACATCGATCACTGTGGCGTCGCCGACCGGTGTACGCTCATCCGGAGTGATTTCGTGCAGTCCACTGGCACCGGTGCATTCGATCTGGTCTTTGTCGACCCGCCCTACGACATGACCGGCCTCGACGAGGCTCTGGCGGTCGCGGCAAGCCATCTGGCGGCTGATGGGCGCCTGATCTTCGAGCATCGGCGGTCCCGCCCGTCGCCGGAAGTGATTGGAGACCGTACACGAGTTCGTGTGCTCGAAGCGGGGGATAGCGCGTTATCCTTCTACCTGTAGCCATGTCCCAGTCACGGATCGCGCTGTTCCCAGGCTCATTCGACCCGATCACCGAGGGCCACCTCGATTTGATCCGGCGCGCGGCGCGCCTCTTTGACCGGGTCGTCGTCACCGTACTGGTCAATCCCGCCAAGCAGTCGCTGTTCACGGTCGATGAACGTGTGGACATGATTCGCGAGGCGTGCGCCGGCAACAGCGGTGCCGGGCAGATCGACGTGGATGCGTTTGGCGGACTGCTTGTGGACTATGCGCACCGTGCCGGCGCCGTGGCCATCGTCCGGGGGCTGCGCAGCTCAACCGATTTCGAGTACGAGCAGCCGATGATGGCCATGAATGCGCATCTGGCACCCGGCATCGAGTCCGTGTGTCTGCTCGCGTCCGCGCGCCGCGCACACATCAGCTCCCGATTGGTGAAGGAAGTTGCCTCGCTGGGGGGAACGGTGACCGGCATGGTACCACCCGCTGTGGAAGCCCGCCTGCTGGCGCGCGTCAGAAAGGGATAACGGACAAGGCATGGATTCCAGTCGGCTGGCAGAGCGGATGCGGCACATCGGTGCGTCGCCGACGATGAAGGGGACGACCGCCGCTGAGAAGTTGCGCCGCGAAGGCGTGGATGTGGTAGACCTTGGGGCCGGGGAGCCGGACTTTCCGACGCCGCCCCACGTCTGCGCGGCCGCACATGCCGCGATCGACGCCGGGCAGACGAAGTACACGTCGAACGTCGGCATCCTCGAACTGCGCCAAGCCGTCGCGGCGCGGTATCTGCTCGACTACGGAGTCACCTACGCGCCCGACGAAGTCGTGATTTGTGCGGGCGGCAAACAGGCCCTGTTCCACGCAGCGCTGGGGTTATTTGGTCCCGGCGACGAAGTCATCACCCACATCCCGGGCTGGCCGACGATCGTCGAACAGATCAAACTCGCCGGCGCCACCCCTGTGGTGGTGACGACGCATGCGGAGACCGGCTTTGTGCCGAGGGCACACGGACTGCTTGCGGCCACGACCGCACGCACCCGCGGCCTCGTCATCAACAGCCCCGGCAATCCGACCGGTGCGTTGTTGAGCGAAGCCGACGCGCGCATCCTGGCCAAGGAGGCCGCGGCCAACGGCTGGTGGATCGTGATGGACCTCTGCTACGAACGCCTGACCTACAACAACGTTCCCCACAATCTGCCCGGCATCGTTGCAGAAGTGATGCGCGATCGGCTGGTGCTGGCCGGCTCCACGTCAAAGGCGTATGCGATGACCGGGTGGCGCCTCGGCTGGGCCGTCGGCCCGAAGCCCTTCGCCCAGGCCGCGAATGCACTGCAGAGTCATTCGACGTCCAACGCAAGCTCCATCACCCAGCATGCCGCCCTCGCCGCGCTCACCGGGCCGCAGCAATGTGTGACCGACATGCTGAACGAATATCAGCAGCGTCGCGATCAGGTGCTCGAGTGGTTGAAGGAAGAACCCCGCCTGCGCGCCGTCGTGCCGCAGGGCGCGTTCTACGTCTTCCCGGACATCAGCGATTTCCTGTCGCCGGACGGTTTCCGCACGTCGCTGGACTTCTGCGACGCGTTGCTCGCCGAGGAGTGTGTCGTCACCACGCCCGGCGAAGCCTTTGACGCGCCGGGGTTCATGCGCCTCTCTTACGCGACCTCCCTCGAACGGCTGCGTGAAGGTGTGACGCGACTCATCCGCTTCGCGCGCAAACACGCGCCGAAATAGTCGTGGCCGTCGCCTCCGACATCGTCTCGCGCATGGTCGCCATTGTCGGCGCTGACCACGTGCGTGTGGACGATGCGACGCGCGTCGCGTATGGCGTGGATGCGCTCAAGCAGGGACATCCCGCTGATGTGGTCGTGACGCCTGTGACCACCGCTGAGGTCTCCGCGATCGCGCACCTGTGTCATGAGACCCGTACGCCGTTGGTGCCCCGCGGTGCCGGCACGGGTTACACCGGTGGCGCCGTGCCCTCACACGGCGGCGTCGTCATCAGTCTCGAGCGGATGAATCGGATTCTGGAGATCGACGAAGGCAGCCTGCTCGCCATTGTCGAACCGCACGTCATCACGGGCGACCTGCAGGATGCGGTGGAAGCTGTTGGCTTGTTTTATCCGCCTGACCCCGCAAGTCTGCGGCAGTCGGTCATCGGCGGCAACGTCGCGGAGTGTGCCGGCGGGCCACGGGCCTTCAAGTACGGCGTGACCAAGCAGTATGTGCTCGGCCTCGAAGCCGTGCTGCCGACCGGCGAGATCATCGAGACTGGCGGCAAGGTCGTCAAGAACGTCGTCGGCTACGACCTCACGCATCTGCTGGTGGGGTCGGAGGGGACGCTGGCGATCATTACGAAGGTGATCCTGCGGCTGATACCGAAGCCGCCGGTCCAAATCACCATGCGCGCGAGTTTCCCGACTGTGCGGCACGCGGTGAATGCCGTGACCGGCCTCATTCGCGCGCGAGTCATTCCCGCGGCGCTTGAACTCATCGACGGCGACTCCCTCGATGCGGTCGCGAGCCACTTGCAGGTGCGGTCTCTGGCGCCTGCGGGCACGGCCGCGATTCTGTTGCTCGAGGTTGATGGCCTCTCCGCGCAAGTGCGCGAGGAAGCCGATCGTATTGAGTCTGCCTGCCTGGAAGCCGGCGCAACCGAGTTCCGTCGTGCGACCGACAATGCCGAGCGTCAGGAGTTGTGGCGCGTCCGCCGCGAAATCTCGCCGTCGCTCAAGGTCATCACGCCGCTCAAGTTCAACCACGACGTCGTAGTCCCGAAGGCTCGTATTCCGGAGCTGTTTGAACTCGTGGACGTCCTGCGCGAACGCTACCGCCTGCGCATTCCGTGTTTCGGTCACGTCGGCGACGGCAACATCCACGTCAACATTATGGTGACGCCAGGCGACGATGACGAAATCCGCCGCGCCCATGAGGCCGAAGGCGACCTGTTCCGTGGTGTTGTCGCGATGGACGGCTCGATCAGTGGGGAACACGGCATCGGGTTCGCGAAGAAGAAATACATGACACTCGAACTGTCGCAGGACGAAATCGACCTCATGAAGCGCGTCAAGGCCGCCTTCGATCCGCGTGGGGTGTTGAACCCTGGAAAGATCTTCTAGGTTGGATGAGGTTGGGTGAGGTTGGGTAGGGTTGGGTGGGAGGCGAAATGGAGTGTCCCAACCTGACCCAACCTCTCCCGACCGTCGTGCTTTCCACCCCCCGCGGCGACATCGTCATCGAAGTGAACGTCGCGAAGGCCCCGGTGACGAGTTCGAACTTTCTGCAGTATGTCGATGGCGGGTGGTACGACGAGGGCCGGTTTCATCGCACCGTGCGACCTGAGACCGAGACCAACACCACACATCCGATTCAGGTGATATCGGCATCGCGGCGACGGACCGCGCGTGGCGAGGGCCCCACGTGGCGCGCGGTGGATCTCGAACGCACACGCGATACCGGGCTGACACACGTGGATGGAGCCGTCTCGACGGCGCGTGTGGCGGGGCGACCCGACTCCGCGTCGAGCGACTTCTTCATCGCCATCGGTCCACAACCGGCCCTGGACTTTGGGGGTGGCCGGAACGAGGACGGCCAGGGCTTCGCGGTGTTTGGCCGTGTCGTGTCCGGGATGGACGTGGTGAAGAAGATTTAGGCCGCGCCGGTGCGTGCCGGCACACAGACGTTGGATCCGCCGATCATGGAACGCGACGTGGTCATCGACACCGGGCCGCTCGTGGCGGCGCTGGCGAAGCGCGATACCTGGCACACATGGGCGGTGGCACGGTGGCGAGAGGTTGAGCCGCCGTTTGAAACCTGTGAAGCAGTGATCAGTGAAGCCGCGTTTCTGCTGCGCAACGTGCCTGGCGGCCACGACGCACTCCTCGCACTGATAGAAGAAGGCGTGGTCGAAGTGCGCTTCGAGCTGGCCGACGAGGTCGCGGCCGTGCGCGGATTGCTCGCGCGGTACGTGGATCGGCCAATGTCGTTCGCGGATGCCTGCCTCGTGCGACTCACGGAGATTCGGCCCCGCGCCAAGGTACTCACCCTCGATCAGGACTTTCGCCGCTATCGCCGCCTCGGCCGCAAGGTCATCCCTCTCATCGCGCCCAAGTGACCGGAGTTCCGGAGGCCGCCCAGCCCGCCGCGCCAACCGCAGCGATCCTGCCGTCGTGCTGCGCACCGAGTAGCGGACGCTTGGTCCCTTGGACCAATGGACCCGAACCCTGGACCCTGGACCACTTGAGACTCCGCTAAGATGGCAGGATGCCTGTCGTCGCAATAGTGGGCGCGTCGAGTGATCGCCGCAAGTTCGGAAACAAAGCCGTCCGGTCGTTCCGCCAGCAGGGGTACACGGTGGTCCCCGTCCACCCGTCCGCGGAGGAAATCGAGGGCGAGAAGGCCTACGCCAGCGTCCTTGATTATCCGGGGCCGATCGACGAGGTCAGCCTGTATGTGCCGGCCGAAATCGGGATGAGCGTTGTCGAAGACATCGCCCAGAAGGGCATTCCCATCGTCTGGCTCAACCCGGGGGCCGATGAGCCCCAGGTGGTCACCAAGGCCCAGACCCTCGGCCTCAACCCCCGGGTGGCCTGCTCCATTCTGGGCATTGGCGATTCGCCCGTCCGGTACTGACGCACCCAATGAGCCAATGGGGCTGTGGGGCCTCATTGCCTCATTGCCTCATTGCCTCATTGCTGCTACCATTCAGTGGTTCGTCCCCAGTTCGTTCCCCCAGTCCAACCTCATAACTCTTTCTCAGGCACGAAAATTTCCCATGGCACACCACCACAAGCGCGGCGGCGGCGGACGTCGGCAGCAGCATGACCTCCCCGTCGCGGACCCGGCCCTTGAATACGCGGCCGAACAGGCCAAACTCGAAGCTGAAGCCGCAGCCAACCCAGACGCCCCGGCCCCGCAGCGGACCCCGATGCTCAACATCAATGACCTGAAGGACATGAGCATCCAGAAGCTCACCCAGGTCGCCAAGGACCTCAACGTCGCCGGCGCGACGGGGATGCGCAAGCAGGACCTGATCTTCCAGATCCTGAAGGCCCAGACCGAACAGAGCGGGTTCCTGTTTTCGGAAGGTGTGCTTGAGGTGCTGCCGGATGGATTCGGCTTCCTTCGCGCGCCCGACTACAACTACCTCCCGGGTCCGGACGACATCTACGTGTCGCCCTCACAGATTCGCAAGTTCGACCTGCAGACCGGCGACACCGTCTCCGGCCAGGTGCGGCCGCCCAAGGACGGCGAGCGCTACTTCGCGCTCATCAAGGTGGAGGCCGTCAACTTCGAAGCGCCCGACCTCGCGCGCAACAAACTGTTCTTCGAAAACCTCACGCCGCTCTACCCGCAGGAACGTCTCAAGCTCGAGACCGGTGGGGACAACGTCTCCGCCCGTGTCATGGACCTGATGACGCCCATCGGCAAGGGCCAGCGCGGTCTCATCGTCGCACCACCGCGCACGGGTAAGACGATGCTGCTGCAGAACATTGCGCAGTCGATCACGACCAATCACCCTGAGGTCTACCTCATCGTCCTGCTCATCGACGAGCGTCCGGAAGAAGTCACCGACATGCAGCGCTCGGTGCGTGGGGAAGTCATCTCGTCGACGTTCGACGAGCCCGCGCAGCGTCACGTGCAGGTGGCCGAGATGGTCATTGAAAAGGCGAAGCGTCTCGTCGAGCACAAGAAGGACGTCGTTATTCTGCTCGACTCGATCACGCGTCTCGCGCGCGCTTACAACACCGTCGCTCCGCCCTCGGGCAAGGTGCTCTCCGGTGGTCTCGACTCCAACGCGCTCCAGAAGCCGAAGCGGTTCTTTGGTGCGGCCCGCAACATCGAAGAAGGTGGCTCCATCACGATCATGGCCACCGCCCTGGTCGACACCGGCTCGCGCATGGACGATGTGATCTTTGAAGAGTTCAAGGGCACGGGCAACATGGAAATCCACCTGGATCGCAAGCTGGTGGACAAGCGCGTGTTCCCGGCGATCGACATCATCAAGAGCGGCACCCGCAAGGAAGAGCTGCTGCACACCAAGGACGACCTCAACCGCATCTGGGTGCTGCGCAAGGTGCTCAACCCGCTGTCACCGGTCGAAGCGATGGAACTGCTCATCGACAAACTCGGCAAGACCAAGTCGAACGCCGAGTTCCTCGCGGCGATGCAGAAGATGGGGTAGGCCGGGGAGCGTGACTGGCCCCGCCATCAACGTGGAAGACCCCATCGGGCGTATCGTCGGTCGACGGACGCGGGTGGCCGATCCCTTAGTGGGCCGTCCCGGCGATAAGGCGGATGCTGAGGCGTGGCGCCGCGTGCTTGGCGGACTCCGCGTCAAACGCGGTGTCTACCGCTTCCGTTCCCATGACGACGCGGATGCATGGCTATGGCAGGCGATGACACGTCCGCGGAGCTAGAGTCCCGCGAAGCGACGCGTGAGGACCTGCGCAGCCTGTGCCGCGAGTTGAACGAGCGCGGCGCCCGCTACGTTGTCGTGGGGGGATTTGCCATCCGGGAGGCGGGCTATGTCCGTCGCACGGTGGATATCGACCTGCTCATGGCGACCGACCCGGACCATGAAGCGAGAGTCTTCGAGGCGTTGGCCTTCGGTCTGACCTCAGTCGCTCGCTCGTAAGGCTTCAACCCGCGTTTCAGGACTTCCTGGCTTGTGGCAGTCTCACAGCCGGGTTCGCGCGGTTCCGGTGTGCGGCGTGTCACCACGACCAGTTCGTCGCGTTCTCGTGCAAGGGCAGCGGCTTCTGTCCGAGTTGTGGTGACCGACGCATGACCGAGCGAACTCCACGCCGCCGTGGCTGTGCCAGCAGGCGCACGTGAGCGACCGAAGCATATGTGCCGGTATGCGTTGCGCCCGGCGCCTGTGCCCAACGCGCGGGTGAGGTCACCGAGGCAACCACATCTGCCCACCGCCCGGTGGCCGCAAGGGCGCCTCCGGCCAGCACCAACAGCGTGGCGACGGTTGCAGTGAGGTGGGGAGTCACTGTTCCATGGTAACCATAATCCGGTTGGGCGGCTGCACGTCAGAGACTCTCACCGTCGGGCGGGCCGCGCATTCCTGCTCGCGGTCGGCCAGGTGGGTTTCAACTGATTTGCGTTCCCACTCTCGCGCGATAGTTACTTGAACAGGTCGTCGAAGGCCTTGCGGGCGCTCGATTCGGGCGTCTTTGCTGGCGTGGACCCCGTCTGCTTTTCAACACGCGTGACGGCGACAAACAGGCGGCAGTCATTGCGGCCGTCCTTCGGACTCACACGCGCCGGAATCGTTTCGCGGCATTCAAAGCGCGCGCCAGGATCGAATGACTGGCACTGGATGCAGGCGTGCAGGGCCACGCCGCATTTTGTGCAGGAAGTGAATGAACCGATGATGTCGCGTTCGATCGTGCCGCATCGTGCGCACCGGAAGACCTCCGCGAACGCCATCATGTTCATGACCTTGGGATCACGCGGGATACGCGGATCGATCGGCTCCCGTGGCTTCTGCGAAGACGCGGGGCGACGGTCGGCCCCGCCGCTGTCCTGATAGCCGCGCTGACGATACTTCTGATCGGACATGCGTAGAGTCTACGCCCGCGCGGGTATACTGCCCACCGCGTGACTCCAATCAAGAACCTTGGTCTGTTTTCGCTGGTCTGCCTCATCATCGCCAACATGGTGGGCGCCGGCGTCTTTACCACCTCTGGATTCGCACTGGGCGATCTCGGGTCGGCCAACCGCGTGGTGGCCGCCTGGGTCGTCGGCGGTCTGATCGCCCTCAGTGGCGCGGTCAGCTACGGGGGGCTCGTCCGCCGGATGACCGAGTCGGGCGGTGAATATCTGTTTCTGTCGCGCGTGATTCATCCGGTGGCTGGCTTCATCGCCGGGTGGGTGTCCCTGCTGGCCGGATTCACTGGTGCGATTGCGTTCGCGGCGCTGACGTTTGAAACGTACGCGTTCCCGACACGCCCCGACTGGCTGCCCGGCGGCGTGGCCGCCTCCGCATTGGTATTGCTCGCAGCGGTGCTGCACGGAGTGAAGGTGCGGACGGGGGCCATGGCGCAGAACGTGGCGGTGGTGCTCAAGGTCGCGATGCTCGTGGGCTTCCTGCTGTTCGCGGGCACCGTGGCACTGTCGGAGGGAGCCGCGCCGGTCACCGCTGTCCCGGGGCCGTTTTCCCTGGCCGCCTTCGCGGGCTCGCTGGTCTGGATTTCCCTTAGTTACTCCGGGTTCAACGCCGCCGTGTATGTGGCCGGCGAGGCCAAGGACGCCGAGCGGAATGCTCCCCGCGCCCTGTGGATCGGCACACTCGTCGTCACGGCGCTGTATGTCGCGCTGAACGCCGCGTTTGTGTATCTGCCGTCGTTTGACGCGGTGGTCGGCAAACAGGATGTGGCCGCCGCGGCCGCGCAGGCGATTGGCGGCGATACCGCCGCGATGGCTATCCGCATCATCATCGTGGTCGCGCTGGTGACGTCGGTGTTCTCGCTCATCATGGCCGGGCCCCGCGTCTATGCGCGTATGGCCGACGATGGCGTGTTGCCGGGGGTGTTCCGATTCAGCGGCAGCGAGGCTCCGACAGCGGCCATCCTGGGCCAGGCGGCGCTTGCCATTCTGCTGATCTCCGTGTCGGACCTGCGCGGCTTGCTCGGGTATCTGGGCTTCACGTTGTCGATCAGCGCCGCGTTGTCGGTCGCGTCGCTCTTCGTGCTGGCGAAGCGTGAAGGACGGCAGGCGATTGCCGTGCCTGGGTTTCCGTTCACGCCGCTGTTCTACGTGATCGTGACGCTGGTGCTGGCCGGTATTGCCGGCGCGCGCGACCCGCTGCAACTGCTCGCCGCCGTGGTGACGATCGCCAGCGGATCGGCGGCCTATTTCGTCATGACAAAGAAGCAGTCCGCCTGATCCTGAGCACGTTCGGCGAGGACGGAGGCGGGTAAGGAGCACGCCTTACGCCGAGTTCGCGGGGTGCCGTGCTGTCGCGCCGGTGAGTTACAGTGTCGGACATGCGACTTCTTCTTGCGATTGCCGTCCTTCTCAGTGTGCCGCTGGCGGCCCAGCAGCCGCTGCGCCTGACCGCAGCCGACTACGCGCGTGCTGAACGATTTCTGGCCCCAGCGGCCACGCCGTTGATGACGGGGGGGGCTACGGGGATGACCTGGCTGCCCGACGGTCGACTGCAATATCGGACGACCACAGCCGAAGGGCTGCGTGTGGTGATCGTCGATCCCGCCACGGGTGCCCGGACGGTTGAGCCCGTTCCCGCGACGGCACCGGCGGCTGCGCCACGACCGGCGGCACCACCCAATTCAGTGACGTCCCCCGATGGCCGCTACGCCGCGTTCATTCGTGACTTCAATCTGTGGGCGCGCACACTCGCGACAGGGCAGGACCGGCCGCTGACGACCGATGGCATCAAGGACTTCGGCTACGCCACAAACAACGCCGGCTGGGTGAAAGACGACTCGCCGGTGCTGTTGTGGTCGCCCGACTCGAAGAAGATCGCGACCTCCCAGCACGACGGCCGCGGTGTGAGCGAGATGTATCTCGTGTCGACCAACGTCGGCGCGCCCAGACTCGAAGCGTGGAAGTATCCGCTGCCCGAGGATCGCGAGATCTTCCGGATTCACCGCGTCATCATCGATGTTGAGACCGCGAAGGTCACCAGGCTCCTGATGCCGGCCGACCAGCATCGGTCCACCATCAACGATCACATCGCGGACGGCACGACGTTCCTCGATGTCGAGTGGTACCCGGACGCGTCCCGCGTCGCGTTCGTCTCCTCCGCGCGCGATCACAAGGAGGCCATCTTCCGCGTCGCCGACACGACAAGCGGGGAAGTGCGCACGCTGTTTGAGGAACGTGCGCTGACCCAGTTCCAATCGGGATTGGCGGCGGTGGGCAGCGTGAACTGGCGCGTGCTGCCATCGTCTCGCGAGGTGCTCTGGTGGTCGCAGCGCGACAACTGGGGACACCTGTATATCTACGATCTGGAATCCGGCGCGCTGAAGTCGCAGGTGACGCGCGGCGAGTGGAACGTCGCGAGCCTGCTGAAGGTGGACGAGAAGACGCGCACGCTGTATTTCACGGCCGTCGGTCGTGAGGCCGGGCGCGATCCCTACTTCCAGCATCTCTACCGCATCCAGATGGACGGCACCGGCCTGACGCTGCTGACGCCTGAGGACGCCAATCACATCGTGGTGTTCTCCCCGGACGGTCGACACTTCGTGGACACGTATTCCACGCCGGTGACGCCGCCGGTGACGGTGTTGCGGCGAATCACCGGCGAACAGGTCGCGGTCCTCGAACGCGCCGACATCTCCCGCCTGACCGCCGCCGGCTGGAAGCCCCCGACGCCGATTGTCGTCAAGGCCCGCGACGGCAAGGCGGACCTCTACGGCCTGATGTTTACGCCGACGACCCTCGACACGACGAAGAAGTATCCGATCGTCAACTACATCTACCCGGGGCCGTGGGGCAGCAGCGTCGGCAGCCGCAACTTCACGCCGGCGCGCAGTGATCACCAGGCGCTCGCTGAGCTCGGCTTCGTCGTCGTGGCGATCGACGGCATGGGCACGGAGTGGCGGTCGAAGGCATTCGCCGACGCGTATTACGGCAACATGGGCGACAACACGTTGCCGGATCAGATCACCGGGATGCGTGAGCTCGCAACACGGTATCCGTACATCGACATCGATCGCGCCGGCATCTGGGGACACTCAGGCGGCGGCTTTGCGACGGCGTCCGCGATGTTCCGGCACCCGGACTTTTTCAAGGTGGGCGTGTCGCAGGCCGGCAACCACGACAACCGCAACTACGAAGACGACTGGGGCGAACGGTTCCAGGGCCTGCTGACGAAGGACGGTGCCCGCGATTCCTACGAATCACAGGCCAATCAACTCGTGGCTGCCAACCTGAAGGGCAAGCTCCTGCTGGCCCACGGCGCGATGGACAACAACGTGCCGATCTACAACACGTATCTCGTGGTCGATGCGTTGATCAAAGCCAACAAGGACTTTGATCTCATCGTGTACCCGCATCAGCGCCACGGCTTCGGTGTGGACAACAACTACATGATGCGCCGGCGCTGGGACTACTTCGTCAAACATCTCCTCGGCGCGGAGCCGCCGCAGGAGTATCAGATCGGACGCCGTTAGTCTTCGCAGTAGTTGCCGGTAAAGTCGCGGCAGCGCTCAAGCTTGAACGTGGGATCAAGCGCCGGAGGCGCGTCGCGTTCGGCGACGGCGCGGCCGGTGGCATACATCCACGTCGTCATGCGTGTGAGCTTGGCGATGTCGATGCGTTCGGGATTGTCGAACGGCGTGTGATAGTCGGCGTGCAACAACGTCGAGAAGAAAATCGCGGGGATGCCGACGCGCGCGTACGGCAGGTGGTCGCTGCGGTAGTACCAGCCCTCGCGATGCTGCGGGTCGTCCCAGGAGGAGTCCACCTCGAACTGTGAGACCGCCGTGTTGGCCTGATGCGCCATCTCCACCAGGTCTGGCGAGTTTCGATGGGGCGGTAGCGCACCGAGCAGGGCGGCCACCTTCGGGTCGTTCCGGCCCATCATGTCGCCGTTGAGCACCGCCACGATCGACGTGATCGGCACAGTGGGACGTTTCGCATACCAGCGTGATCCCATCAGGCCGCGTTCTTCGGCGCCATGCCACACAAACAGGGCTGACCGTCGTCCTGGCGACGCCACAAACGCGCGACCGATGGCCAGAAGCGCGACGGCGGTCGTCGCGTTGTCGTCCGCGCCGTTCCAGATCGCATCGCCGTCCACCGGGTAGCGCTCGCCGTCGTGATCCTGGTGCGCGCTGAAGAGCACGTGCTGGCCTGCGAGTGCCGGATCCCGGCCGGGCACCCTGGCGACAATGTTGACCGACGGGTAGGTGAAGGTGTCGGTGAAGAGCGCGATGTCCACACGCGCGTCGGAGGCGAGGGTGCCGACGACGGAGTCGCGCACGTAGAGCAGTGGCACTCCGCGAGTGGGTGTGCGCGGTGCAGACGTGCCTTCGGGATCGAGCGCGTAGGTACCGCGTGCAAAGGGAAAGGCCACGCGATTCCACTGGTCGGCGTGTTCGTCGCCGACAAGCACGATGATCGCGGCGGGTTCACGTGGAGCCACCGTGCGCTGGAGGGCGCGGGCCCAGTTGCGGAGCGCATTGGCCGCCGGGGGCGCTGGAGTAGCCGGGTCGGTCACGGTCGGCACATACCGTACCACCAGCGCGCGGCCTTTGGCCTCTGCGGTCGGCGCGGCGGGGGGCGTGGCGATCACAACAGGCGCCTCCACTATCGCGAGCACTGGTGCGTCGGGCACCACGTCACGTCCCATTCGCAGGGCCGTAGTGCCGATGCTCACCGTACTGCCCGGGGAGGTGCGGAACCGCTCGAGGGGGAAGAACTGAAAGTAGGTGCCGTTGTCACCGGCCGGCAACATCCCGATGGCACGCGCTTGTTCCGCCAGCCAGACGGACGCCGCCATTTCGTCGAGTGTGCCACCCTCGCGGCCGCGCATCGCGTCGCCCGCGAGGGTGAACAAGTCCGCTTTGATATCGGCTTCGCGGATTCTGTTGATCGGATCAGCAGGCGTCTGCGCCTGCACCCCGACCGCCATCACTACAGCCGCGCCCATGAGTGCCCGTCGACTTGCCTGCATGGGCGGGATCATACGCCACGTCGGGCGCGCTGAACGTGAGCGCGCCGTGTGGTCCGCTGCAGTGCAGCGGGCCCTGCGTACGGCCTTCGTAGGGCGCGCTGCACTGGAGCGGGCCATCACGGTCTGGGCCTGAACGTCACGTTGACCTTGATCCCGACCGCAATCGGCCGTCCATTGAGTTGCGTCGGCGTGAAGCGCCACTGGCGCACCGCGTTGAGGGCGATGTTGGCGAGTTCCGCCGGCGGCACGGCGGCGTCATCGTCGAGCGCGACGTTGAGCAGTTCCCCGGTGTCGTCGATCGTGCCCGTGAGCGCCACGAGGACCTCACTGGTCACACCACCTGCAGGACAAATGGGACGCACATCCCGGATCTTCTTCGGTTCGCGAATCAGGCCGCCGACGCGGATCGGGGTGGATGGGGTCTGCTGGGCGTGCAACACCGGGAAGAGCGCACCAAGCAGCGAGAAGGTCTCGGGCCCACACAACACCGTGATGGATTCCGCCAAGGTGCCCACTGCCAACGTGAAGCGCGGATTCATCGCGGCCCCGGGCGTCACCGTGAACGACGCCGCAAATGGCGCGAAGCCCGAGAGTTTGCCCGAGATCTCATAGTCGCCCGCCGTCAGGTCGCGGAACGCAAAGCGGCCTGCGGGATCGGTGATCGCGGTGGACGCCTGGCTTGTTTGTTTGTCGACCAAGGTGACCGTCGCTCCAGGAATCGTGCCTCCCATCTGATCAACCACTTGACCCGCAATCGACCCGGCCTGCCGCGGCGCGGCCGGGCTGACGGGCGCGGGCCGCGGAGCGGGCGCTGGTGTTGCCTCCGGCGTCGGCGTTGTTGGTGGGGTGGCGACCGCGACAGGTGCCGCAGGTGCCGGCGCCACCTGCGGCTCGAGAATCAGGATCACGGCTGGAGCCAGTCCCGCAGCAGCGAGTGGAAGACTCAGGCTCAACGCGGCGAGTGTGGCGGCGGCCCACGCACGGCGGGTCAGCGGCGTGCGGTTCCTTGTGGTCTGCAGCATGGCGACGATTCTCCTCTCGAGTGTGGACGGGTGAGCGATGGCCGGAGCGGCAGCCATCGAGACCTGACGGCCGGACAGGTGTTTGGCGACATCGAGCAAATGAGTGGCGTATTCAGTCGGGCGCACGCCGCTGCCCAACACCTCGTCGTCGCACGCGTATTCACTCTCCTGGCGCAGTCGGCGGCACGCGAGCCAGACGAGCGGATTCAGCGGCTGCAGAATGCGCAGCACTTCGCTTGTGACCTGCAGGGCCGCATCACACCGCGCGATGTGTGCGAGTTCGTGCCGGAGGACGATGTGCCAGCGCGCGTCGGACCAGAAGGTCGCATCGGCCGGCAGGATGATGCCCGGCGTGGTGACACCGTACGTCACCGGTTGTGTGTGCGTGCGGCCCTGGAGCAACATGACTGGCGGTGCACACCACAGGCCTGTGCGAGCGCCGTGGCCGTGTCGCGGCGACGTCCGGTGACAGCGGCGGAGTGCCGGCGAAGTTGCGCCAGCTGCAGGAATCCGACGAGAAGGCTTCCGAAGGCCATCAACGACGCAGACACCCAGACCAGACCTGCGACCTGGAGCCACGACCACGGTGTCGCATCCGCAACCTGGCTCGGCGTGTTCCCGATCGTGACCGTGGTCACGTCGGAGGTCAGCGTGAGTCCCGACGACTGCACCGTAGTGGTCGCGCCCCACGGGATGACCGGCAGCGACGGCACGGCCCACTCGAGCACCGGCATGGCCACGGCGCACACGATGGCGATGGCGAGGATGGCGTGCCGGAGGGCGGCGGATCGGCGTCGCAGCAGCAGCGTGGCCACCAGGGCCACCGCGAGCACGACCGAGGCCTTGATCAGACTGGCGATGAGGAGCGTCATCGGGCGTCCTCCTTCTTGGCTTTGGCGATCAGGTCCGCAATGCGAGCCAACTCTGCGTCTGAGAGTTTGGCCGCTTCGCCGCCGAGTAATGCGGCGACGGCTTTTTCGGGGGAGCCCTCAAAAAACGTCTCCACCACATGGCGCAGCGCCGACTTGCGAGCCACCTGCCGCTTGACGACCGGCGTGTACACGAATTTCACGCCTTCCTGGCCGTGGCGGACGTGGCCCTTCTGTTCGAGGACCCGGAGCTGGGTGCGGACGGTGGAGTAGGTGGTGTCGTCGGCGAGGTCGGCCATGACCTCGGCCGCCGAGGCACGGCCGCGGCGGAAGAGGCTGTCCATGACCTGCCGCTCGCGGCGGGAGAGGGCGGTGTGCAGGGGCTGGCTCATGGGTTATTTCTCTCGCACTGTGTGTGCGAAAGAAAGAACACCATGAGTTGCGGATGCCAAGCGCTACAGGTCGAACCGGTCGAGGTGCATGACCTTCGTCCAGGCGGCGACGAAGTCGGTCACGAACTTGGCCCGGGCGTCGGCGGACCCGTAGACCTCCGCCAGGGCGCGGAGCTGCGAGTTGGAGCCGAAGACGAGGTCCACGCGGGTGCCGGTCCAGGTGATTGTGCCGGTCGCGCGGTTGCGGCCCTCATAGACACCGTCGGTGGCGGACGGGGCCCACGCGGTGGCGATGTCGAGCAGGTTCACAAAGAAGTCGTTGGTCAGTGTGCCGACCTTCTGCGTGAACACACCGTGCGTCGCACCGCCGGTGTTCGCACCGAGCACCCGAAGACCGCCAACCAGCACGGTCATCTCTGGAGCGCTCAGCGTCAGCAGCTGCGCGCGGTCGAGGAGCATGTCCTCCGCCGAGAGGCGCTGGTTGGGCCGCAGGTAGTTGCGGAAGCCGTCGGCCTTCGGCTCGAGCACCGCAAACGACTCCACGTCGGTCTGTTCCTGCGATGCGTCCATGCGGCCAGGCGTGAAGGGCACCGTCACGGCGACGCCGGCCTTCTTCGCTGCGGCTTCAACGGCCGCGCAGCCACCGAGCACGATCAGGTCGGCCAGCGAGATCTGTTTGCCATCCTTCTGGGCCGCATTAAAAGCCTTCTGGGTGTCTTCGAGCTTCGCGAGCACGGTCGCCAACTCCGCCGGCTGATTGACCTCCCAGAACTTCTGCGGGGCGAGACGGATGCGCGCGCCATTGGCGCCGCCGCGCTTGTCCGAGCCACGGAAGGTCGACGCTGACGCCCACGCCGTCGACACCAGCTGCGATGTGGTGAGGCCGGAGGCGAGCAGCTGCCCCTTGAGCGTCGCGACATCCGCGTCGTTGACGAGTGGGTGATTGACGGCCGGGATCGGGTCCTGCCAGATGAGCGTTTCCTTCGGGACGAGCGGGCCGAGGTAGCGTGTGATCGGTCCCATGTCGCGGTGGGTGAGCTTGAACCACGCGCGCGCAAAAGCGTCGGCGAATGCCTGCGGGTTCTCGTAGAAGCGGCGCGAGATCTTTTCGTACGCCGGGTCCATGCGCAGGGCGAGGTCCGCCGTGGTCATCATCGGGGCATGCATGCGCGACGGGTCGTGCGCATCAGGCACCGTCGTCTTCGCCGCCGGATCCTTCGGTGTCCACTGCTGAGCGCCGGCGGGGCTCTTCGTCAGCACCCACTCGTACTTGAACAACGTTTCGAAATAGCTGTTGTCCCACGTGATCGGTGTCGGCGTCCACGCACCCTCGATCCCGCTGGTGGTGGTGTGCACACCCTTGCCGCTTCCGAACTTGTTGATCCAGCCAAGGCCCTGCGCTTCAAGAGGCGCGGCTTCGGGTTCGGGGCCGACCAGTGCGGGGTCGCCCGCGCCATGCGCCTTGCCGAACGTGTGGCCACCCGCGACCAGCGCGACCGTCTCTTCGTCGTTCATCGCCATGCGCGCAAACGTCTCGCGGATGTCACGAGCAGAGGCGAGCGGATCCGGGTTGCCGTTCGGGCCTTCGGGGTTCACGTAGATGAGACCCATCTGCACGGCCGCGAGCGGATTCTCGAGACTGCGATCGCCGCTGTACCGCTCGTCCGCCAGCCACTTGCCCTCGGGGCCCCAGTAGATGTCCTCCTCGGGTTCCCACACATCGGCACGGCCGCCGGCGAAGCCGAACGTCTTGAAGCCCATCGAGTCGAGGGCGACATTGCCGGCGAGGATCATCAGGTCGGCCCAGGAGAGCTTGCGGCCGTACTTCTGTTTGATCGGCCAGAGCAGCCGGCGCGCCTTGTCGAGGTTGCCGTTGTCGGGCCAGCTGTTGAGCGGCGCGAATCGCTGCGTGCCGGATCCTGCGCCACCGCGGCCGTCACCCGTGCGGTACGTGCCCGCGCTGTGCCAGGCCATGCGAATGAAGAACGGACCGTAGTGCCCGTAGTCAGCCGGCCACCAGTCCTGCGAGTCCGTCATGAGCGCATGCAGGTCCTTCACGACGGCATCGAGATCAAGCGTCTTGAATGCCTCGGCGTAGTTGAAGCCGGGATCATTGGGATCCGACGCGGGGGAGTGCTGATGCAGCACCTTCAGATTCAGCTGATTCGGCCACCACGCCTGGTTGGCGATCGTTCCGGTCTTCATCCGCCCACTCGTCACTGGACACTTACCTGCACTTTGGTCAGACATTGCCTTCTCCTTCACGTGTGTTCCTGCATGCGGGGCAGTGGCCCCAATAGATCACTTCAGCTTCGTCGATGGTGAATCCGTGGTCGTCGCTCGCGGCGAGGCACGGGGCCGCCCCGGCGGCGCAGTCCACGTCGAACATGGCGCCACAGCGTCGACAGATCAGATGATGGTGGTTGTCGTCCACGCGGTCTTCGTACCGCGCAGCAGATCCGGCCGGCTGAATGCGCCGGATAAGGTGTTTGTCGGTGAGCAGGCCCAGCGTGTCGTACACGGCCTGACGTGAAATCGATCCGATGACCCCTCTGACATCGTCTGCTACTTCATCAGCCGTGGCATGCGGGCGCGATGACACGGCGCGCATCACCGCGAGCCGCTGGGCAGTGACCTGAAGGCCGTGGTCCCTCAGGACTTGTTCGAATGCTCCCACCCTCCAGACGATGGTAGTCGAGAAGTCTGGATCAAGTCCAGTATTAGCCTTGGTCAGCTCTTTAAACCGCCGCCACCACGCGTTGCAGGGTGATGGCCCCGTCGGCCGCATCCACATACACAGTGTCGCCCTCGCCGAACTCGCCCTGAAGCACACCCATTGCCAGCGGGTCGAGCACCCGTCGCTGGAGCGTGCGCTTGAGCGGCCGGGCACCGTAGACCGGGTCGTACCCTTCGTCCACCAGCAGCGTGCGCGCCGCATCCGACAACTCGAGCGAGATCTTCCGTTCCTCAAGGCGCTTCAGCAGGCCCTTGAGCTGGATGTCGATGACCGTGCGGATGTCCTTCCTGGTCAGCGCCTGGAAGAACACGATCTCGTCGATGCGGTTGAGGAACTCGGGCCGGAAGTGGGCCCGCAACGCGTCCTGATCGCGCAGGTTCGACGTCATGATGACCACCGTGTTCTTGAAGTCCACGGTGCGCCCCTTCCCATCCGTCAACCGCCCATCGTCAAGCATCTGCAGCATGACGTTGAACACTTCGGGATGCGCCTTTTCGACTTCGTCGAAGAGCACGACGGCATAGGCGCGTCGGCGCACGGCCTCGGTGAGTTGGCCGGCTTCCTCGTACCCGACATATCCGGGAGGCGCGCCGATGAGCCGGGACACGGTGTGTTTCTCCTGATACTCGGACATGTCGATCCGGATCAACGCATGCTCATCGTCAAACAACTGTTCCGCAAGTGCGCGGCTGAGCTCTGTCTTGCCGACGCCGGTGGGACCGAGGAACAGGAAGCTGCCGAGCGGGCGATTGGGGTCCTGCAGGCCCGCTCGCGCACGGCGCATCGCATTCGCCACGGCCACGATTGCGTCGTGCTGGCCGACGACCCGCTCATGGAGGCGTTCCTCCATGGTGACGAGTTTCTGGACTTCGCCTTCCATCAGCCGGCTGACGGGAATGTGCGTCCAGCGTGCGACGACTTCGGCAATGTCCTCCTCGTCGACCTGCTCCTTGAGCATCTGGGTGGACGCCCCGTCGGTGGCCCCCTGGTCGTGGGCGGCCACTTCGCGTTCGAGCTCGGGGATGCGGCCGTACTGCAGCTCAGACGCCTTGGCATAGTCGCCCGACCGTTGCGCGCGCTCCACTTCGAGCCGCAACTGTTCGAGCTCCTCCTTCTTGCCGCGTACGATCTGGATGGCGTCCTTTTCCTTCTGCCACTGCGCGGCGAGCCGCGTGCGGTTTTCCTTCAGCGCGGACAGCTCCTTCTCGAGTTTCTCCAGCCGGTCCTTCGATGCGGCGTCGGATTCCTTGCGAAGGGCTTCGCGTTCGATTTCCAGCTGCATGACACGCCGTTCGATCTCGTCGAGTTCGATCGGCATGGAGTCGATCTCCATGCGCAGGCGGGACGCCGCCTCGTCGATGAGGTCAATCGCCTTGTCGGGCAGGAACCGGTCGGCGATGTACCGATGCGAGAGCACGGCGGCCGCCACCAGCGCCGAGTCCTTGAACTTCACGCCGTGGTGGATCTCATATCGCTCGCGCAGGCCACGGAGAATGCTGATGGTGTCTTCGACCGATGGCTGATCCACCATGACAGGCTGGAAACGGCGCTCGAGCGCCGCATCCTTTTCGATGTACTTGCGGTATTCGTCGAGCGTGGTTGCACCAATCGTGTGCAACTCGCCTCGGGCGAGCATCGGCTTCAGCATGTTCGACGCGTCAATCGAGCCCTCGGCGGCACCGGCGCCGACGACGGTGTGCAGTTCGTCGATGAAGAGCACGATCTGGCCCTGCGCGTCGGTGACTTCCTTCAGCACGGCTTTGAGGCGTTCTTCGAACTCACCGCGGAATTTGGCGCCGGCCACCAGGGCGCCCATGTCGAGCGCCATGATCTTGCGATCGCGCAGGGTCTCGGGCACGTCGCCGCGTACGATGCGCTGAGCAAGGCCCTCCACCACGGCGGTCTTGCCGACACCGGGTTCGCCGATCAATACCGGATTGTTCTTGGTGCGACGTGACAACACCTGAATCACGCGGCGGATTTCCTCATCGCGGCCGATGACCGGGTCAAGTTTTCCCTTGCGGGCGGCATCGGTCAGGTCGCGACCGTATTTTTCCAGCGCCTGATACTTGCCCTCGGGATTCTGATCGGTCACGCGCTGCGAGCCGCGCACCTGCGTCAGCGCCTGCAGGACCGCGTCCTTCATGACGCCGTGTTGGGCGAGCAGACGGGCGGCGGGGGAGCGGCCGCCTTCGCTCGCCACGGCCACAAAGAGATGTTCGGTGCTGGTGTATTCGTCTTTCAGCGACTCCGCTTCCTGTTCCGCGATGGTCAACACGGTGCGTAGACGTGATGACAGGCCAGGCTGCGCACCGCCCTGGGTGCGGGGCAGGGCCTTCAGCAACGCATCTGCGCCGCCGACAATCGCCTGCGCGTTGACCTGCATCTTGCCGAGCACGGCCGGGACAATGCCGTCCGCCTGGGTGACGAGGGCGGCGAGCAGATGCTCCGGGAGGACCTCCGGGTGGCCACTGCGTTCCGCGCTCTGCTGTGCCGCGAGGATGGCGTGTTGTGCTTTTTCCGTGTATCGATTCAGATTCATGACCCACCTGCGAGTTTCTCCAGCGCCTGATAGTGCTCACGCGCTTCGGGCGAGAGCGCCGCTGGAATCTGCAAATCCACCGTGACAAACAGGTCGCCACGGGTCTCGGGTTCGCGGGGCGCGGGCATGCCGTGCGCCTTCAGCCGGAACACACGGCCCGAGGGCGTGAGTTCCGGAATACGCAGGCGGAGGGACGTGCCGCCCAGCGTTGTGATGGCGATGTCGCCGCCGAGCACCGCCGTGGGAATCGGAATGGCCACCCGCGTGTGGAGGTCCTGACCGCGGCGTTCGAAGCGCGCGTGCGGTGCGATGCGGACGACCAGATACAGATCGCCGTCGGGTTGCCCTTTGCTGCCGTGTTCCCCCTCGCCGCGCACCTTCACCCGCGAGCCTTCGCGGACGCCGGCCGGGATGCGGACCTCGACGCGATGCGGCGTGCCGTTCCGCTGCAACTCCAGATGCCGTGTGGTGCCGGAGAACGCTTCATCAAGGCTCAGCGTCAGTGGTGACTCCACATCGCGCCCCCGCGGAGGCCGCGAGTGCCGGGCACCATGGGCGCCGCCGCCGCTGCCGAAAAACGTCGTGAAGAAGTCCGAGAAGCCGCCGTCCCCTCCAAAGAGGTCCTGCATCGCCTCGGGCGTCATCGTGCGTGTCTGCGACCGCGGCCCACCGCCCGGTCTCGGGCCAGGGGCGTTCTCGTACTGCCGCCAGTTCGCACCCAGTTCGTCGTATTTCCTGCGCGATGTCTGATCCGCGAGCACCTCGTTGGCCTCGTTGATGTCCTTGAAGCGCGTCTCTGCAGCCTTGTTCCCCGGATTCAGATCCGGATGGAACTGGCGCGCCAGTTTTCGATACGCCTTCTTGATGTCCGCCTCGGACGCAGTCTTCGGCACGCCAAGCACGGCGTAATAATCTTTGAAGTCCACGTCGTCTCCTACTGCCAATCCTGCAGGCCGAGCGTGCGGAACAACTCATCGAGTTCCGCGCTCATGCGCCGCGCCAAATCACTCTGTGACCGCTGCCGGCTCTCGGCAACGAGGGGCCGGATCCGATGTGCGACATCCGCCACCGACAACAAACGTTGTACGCCGGCGAGGTTGATGCCGAGGTCTTCAACCAGCATCTTGATGAACCGAAGGCGGGCCATCTCCTCCTCGGTATACACGCGCATCGCCCCACCGGTGCGCCTCGGTCTCACCAGGCCAAGCCGCTCGTATTTCCGGAGGGTCTGCGGGTGCATCTGCAGCGTCTCAGCCGCCATGCTGATCAGAAAGAACTCTGCCATGCCTCAAGTGTGGTCCTTGACTCATTGTGTGTCAAGTGCATGACATGCCATCCAAAATGAGCTCGGAGGCGATTTCGGGGAAACGACACCACATCCCGAAATCACCTCCGAGCTCAGATATTCTGAACAGGCGTGCCCATAGATTTTCAGTTCGCAGACCTCATCACCATCGGCCTGCTTGTGCTGCTTGAGGGATTGCTCTCGGCCGACAACGCACTTGTGCTGGCCATTCTGGTGCTGAGCCTCCCGCGGGAGCAGCAGCGGAAGGCCCTTCGGTACGGCATTCTCGGGGCGTTCTTTTTCCGGATTGTCGCGATCATCTTCGCCGCCCAGATGATCGAGTACTCCTGGGTCAAGCTGATCGGCGGCGCCTACCTGATGTATCTGTCGTACGCCCACTTCTTCAAGCACTCGGAAGAAGGGCGCGGCACCATCAAACCAGCCAAAACCATGTTCGGGTTGTCCGCGTTCTGGGCGACCGTGGTCAAGGTCGAACTGACCGACATCGTGTTTGCGATCGATTCGATCCTGGTCGCCGTGGCGATGTCCCCGAAGTTGTGGGTCATCATCACCGGCGGCGTCCTCGGCATCGTGGCGATGCGGTTGGTGATCGGTCAGCTCCTGACGCTCGTGCAGAAGTACCCGGCGCTGGTCGACGGCGCGTTCATCATCATCGCGTGGGTCGCCATCAAGCTCTTCGTCGAATACGCCCACCAGGTGCACTGGATCAGCTTCACGATTCCCAAAACCCTCTCACTCGGCCTCATCGTCGTCATCTTCGGCATCTCGTACGTGATCGCCCGCAGGCAGGGCCCGAAGGAGATCGACGAGGCGGCGACCAGTGTGATCAACGACGCGCATTAAGCGGATGGGCTGGTGGGCGACTGGGTGCCTGGGCGGATGACTGCAACAGCGAGGTACGTCGCGACGCTCGCGGTGAGGCAGAGCACAGACGATGTGACCCACGTGCCTGCGGGGAGCAACGGCGGGCTGCCGTAGAGCGCGATGATGCCCACCACGATGGAGGCCAGTGCGGCCGTGCGGCCGCCGCGGGGCAGGAACAAGCCCCCAAGCACCGGTGCGAGCAGCGTGACACCGACGACGCTGTAGAAGGCGCCGAGGGCGGCGTAGATGGATTCGTAATAAAAGACCAGGACGAACCCGCCGATGCCTCCGAGTACGGCGGTGATGCGTGCGGCGCGCAGCAGTTCGGCGTCGGTGGCATCCGGCTTGATGACCCCGCGGTAGATGTCGCGGGCACCTGATGTGGACAACATGTAGAGCACGGCATCCGCCGAACTGATTTCCGCGGAAAACACCGCCGCCAGCGCGAGCGCACCCACCATCGTCGGCACGGCTTCGGCGAGCAGGGTCGGCAGAATCATCTGAAGTGGTTCGCCAGCCAGGTCGGGCAGCAGCGCGCGCGCCGACATGCCGAGCGCGACAGGCGCGAAGGCGAAGACCAGAAGGGCGACCCCGCACCATCCAATCCCCGTGCGTAACTCGGAGACCGATCGTGCCGCATACGCACGCTGAATCAGCCCCGGAGACAAGAAGAAGTTTGGTACGAGCAAAAACAACAGCGGCCACCCGGCCGTCGATGCAAGCCCAGTTGTTCCTGTGAAAAACGTCGTGCCCGGCACGGCCTCACCCACGACGCCGATACCTCCGGCGCGGCCGAGCGCGAAGACCACGGCAACGGTAAACCCCGCGAGGATGACTATGAGCTGGACGCGGTTGACCCACGCCGAGCTGAGTAATCCACCGAACGCAAAATACGCGGTCATGACGCCCACTGACACGAAGGCGCCAGTGGTGTACGAGACGCCGCCTGCGACCACAAGCACGGCCGCCGCGCCGATGATCTGCGCCGCAAAAATTGACAGGCTGCCAAGCCAGATGATCGCGGTCGCGAGCAGGCGAACGTGGCGGCCGAAGTGATCGTCGAGAAAATCGCCGACGGTCAGGTAGCCGCGCGCAGTGGCCAGCGCCCAGATGCGGGGCCCCACGACAAATGCGAGCACCAGCGTGCCGAGTCCCGCCGCGCCATTCCACCACCACGCCGCCAGGCCGTGGTGATAGGCGAGTCCAGTCGCGTTGACGGTGGATGCGGCGCCGATGTTGGCGGCCAGAAACGTGGCGAACAAGGCGCCGGCCCCGAGAGAGCGGCCGCCGACAAAAAAATCCTCGCTCTTGCGGACCGACCGGCCGATCCAGGCGCCGACCGCCACCAGGACGATCGAATAGACGATCAGCAGAATCAGCACGTCAGCGCTTGATGTCTGAGACGGAGGGGAAGGTCGGCAGCCCCTTCGCTTTGAGGACTGCGTTGAGAATGGCGTCGCTCACCGCTTCGGCGCCAAGCGAGCCAACACGACTGACATTGGCGGTGCCTTCGAGCCCACCGGTCGCCAGCACGAACAATGTATCGCCGTCCCCGGGCGTGTGCGACGGGGAGATCGCGCGGGCGAGGCCGTCCTGCGCCATGATGGCCACCCGCAGTGCCTGTGCTTTGTCGAGGCGGGCATTCGTCGCGACGACGCCAATCGTGGTGTTTTCCATTTCCCGGGGTGGGGCAGGCGCGAGTCGGCGAATGAGGTCGAACGGATTCTCCAGACCACGGCCGTCTGCGGTCCGGACGCCTGCGACGGGTTGGCCTGTCCGGCGATCGAAGATGGAGCCGGACGCATTCACCGCGACAATCGCGCCGACGATGAGCCCGTTGGGGTCGTGCACGGACGCTGTGCCGATGCCTCCCTTCATTGAGCGACCAGGGCCGGCGAACTTTCCGACCGTGGCACCCGCTCCGGCGCCAATGGACCCCTCCGCGACGGCGCCGCCCGCGGCCGACGCTGCCGCGCGGTATCCACAGTCGGCGGTCGGTACGACGTTCGGGTTCTCACCGACAGCCAGGTCCAGCAGGATCGCGGCCGGCACAATCGGCACCACCGTGCCGCTCGTCGGGTACCCAATCTTCTGGTCCCGCAGGTAGGTCATGACGCCGTCGCGTGCAGCAATGCCGTACGCACTGCCGCCGGACAACACGATGGCATTCACGATGTTGACCATGTTCTCAGGCGCGAGCAGATTCGTTTCCGCCGTGCCCGGCGCGCCACCGCGTTGGTCGACACCGCCCACGGTGTTGGGCGGTGCGAGGATGACCGTGCAGCCCGTCGGCCGTTCGGTCAATGTGTGATGCCCGACCCGGATCCCCGGCACATCGGTGATGGATCCCGACGGGGCAGACGCCGTCTGCGTGCTCCAGACACTGACGGACGCAACGGCGCAGACAAAGATCCCGGCAACAGTGATCGGCAGGCGTGAAGTCACGATTCCCCGATTATACTGGCCGCCATCGTGTCGTCCTCCCGTCTGGTTTCCCTGGATGTCTTTCGTGGCCTGACCATGGCCGCCATGGTCATCGTGAACAATCCGGGCGAGTGGGGCCAGGTGTATGCGCCGCTGCTGCACGCGCCGTGGAACGGCTGGACCCCGACCGACCTCATCTTTCCCTTCTTCGTCTTCATTGTCGGCGTCTCGATCACGTTGTCGGCGCGGTCGACGATGCCGGTGGCTGTCATCCTACGGCGTTCTGCGCTGATCTTTGCGTTCGGACTCCTGCTGGCGCTGTATCCGCGCGTTGACCTGTCCACGGTCCGCATCATGGGGGTGCTGCAGCGCCTGGCCCTGTGCTACCTCGCAGCAGCGTTGTTCTACCGGGCGTTCCGTGATGCCGCCGAAGAAGACCGATGGCAGGCGGCCATCGGCACCACCGCGGTGATGCTGCTCGCGTACTGGGGCCTGATGATGTTTGTGGCTCCACCCGGCGGTGTGGCGGGTGATCTCACGCCGGCCGGCAACCTCGGCGCCTGGCTTGATCGCACCGTGATTGGAGAAGCGCACCTGTGGCGCCAGTCGAAGACTTGGGATCCTGAGGGACTGCTCAGCACGTTGCCGGCCATTGCCACGGCCCTGTCAGGTGTCGCGGCCGGCGTCATCATCACCAGTCAGCGGAGTGCGGCGGAGAAGACCGCGTTTCTGGTGGCCGGTGGCGGCGTCGCGATCGTGCTCGGCATGGTCTGGGATCGGTCGTTCCCCATCAACAAGAACCTCTGGACGAGTTCGTATGTGCTGCTGACGAGCGGCCTGGCCTCCGTCGCCCTGGCGGCGTGTTACTGGCTGCTCGACGCCCGCGAGTCGCGCCGGTTCGTGCGTCCACTCGTGGTGCTGGGGATGAACGCGCTCGTGTTGTTCATCGCCTCCGGTCTCCTCGTGAAGACGCTCGTCTGGATCCGCGTCACCGGCGCCGCCGGCACCGACATCACCTTGCTGCGCTACGTGTACGAAACCTTCTTCCAGCCCTACGGGGCTCCCAAGAACACCTCACTGGCATTCGCGCTCGCGAACCTGCTCGTCCTGTACGGTCTCTGCGAGGTGCTGTATCGCAGGAAGTGGTTCCTGCGGGTGTAAGTGCAAGAGCCATTTACCATGAAGGGCCATGAGGAGCCATGGGGGTGAGGGGGTGAGTGCCGCGTTAGCGGCACGGTGAGGGGAGGGCGAGGCCCACACGAAAGCACCCGTAGGGCGCGCTGGTTGTGAGCGCGCCAACACAAGCGGTCTTTTCGTGTGGGCCTCGCCCTCCCCTCACTGCGCCCGGCAAAGCCGGGCGCTCAACCCCGTGTCACCTGATACCTCGACAGCGTCTTGTCTTCTGCATGGTCCTTCATGGCCCTCCATGGTGAGTGTGTGAAGTGCCAAGGTAGAATGACGCACACATGATTCGTATTCTCGTAACCAATGACGATGGGCACTTTTCTTCGGGGATTCATGCGCTGGCGACGGCGCTGCGTGACGTAGGCGAGGTGGTGATTGTCGCGCCGCAGACCGAAGCGAGCGCGGTGGGGCACGCATTGACGCTGCGGCGGCCGCTGCGGGTGGAGCGGATCTCCGAGGATGTGTTTGCCGTGGACGGCACGCCGACCGACTGCGTGAACATCGCGATCGACCAGATCCTCACGCACAAACCCGACATCATCGTGTCGGGCATCAACAAGGGTTTTAACATCGGCGACGACGTGACGTATTCGGGCACGGTGGCCGGCGCGCTCGAGGGGGCTCTGCTCGGGTTTCCGGCGATTGCCGTATCGCAGCAGTTCACGCGCGATACGTTCGACTTCACGGCCGCGGCGGCGTTTGCCGCGCAGATGACGGCTGCGGTGCTCGCATCACCGCTTCCGCCCCGGTCGTTTCTCAACATCAACGTGCCTGGGGGCGCGATCCAGGGTGTGAAGATCACCGTGCAGGCGCGCCGCAATCACATCACGAAGGTCGCGCAGCGACTCGACCCTCGTCAACGGCCCTATTTCTGGATCGAAGAGGCGTCGGACGAGTGGGATTTTGTGGAGAATTCCGACCACAACGCGGTCAAGAACGGTTTTATCTCGGTGACCCCGTTGCAGCCGGACCTGACCGACCACGCCATCCTCGAACGCGTCTCGGCACTCGTCTCGAAATAGAGGGCATGCGGGGCGGCCGCATCGTGATACGATGGCGCGGTTGTCGGGGCGTGGCTCAGCCTGGTAGAGCACTCGGTTCGGGACCGAGGGGTCGGAGGTTCGAATCCTCTCGCCCCGACCAATGATTCAAGTGGCCGCCGGGCTGAAGCCCGGCGGTTCCGCTTTAGCGCGTCGGCGCCCCCGGCCGCGGCCACAGTCCCACCAGGCCACGCGCCAGATCAATCCGCACCACAAAACGACTGAGGAACTCGTGGCCGAGGATGCCACCGAGTTCGAAGCCCAGCAGCGCGCTTGGTGCGTCGAGATTCAGCACCACCACTGAACGCTGCGACGACCCCACCCCGGGCGCGATCTCCAAATCGACATACGGCAACAGGAAGGCCGACGGATCCCAGCCGGAGGTGCCAAACACCTTCGCAGGCACCAGGCGGGCCGTGGGTGTCTCAAGGCGGCTCGCCGCGCGACGACTGAGTGAAATGGCCGTGCCGCCGGTGTCGATCGCGAGATTGACCGGCATCGAGCCGTTGAGTGTGCCGCGCACAAACGGCAGCCGCTGCATGCGCAGGGGCAACGAGATGGGGAAGTCGCGCGCCGGCAACACACGCCCCATCGTCAACGTGCCGGTGCCGTAGTCGACTTCAATCGATAACCCCATCGAGAGCGGCGAAAATCCGGCGCCTTCGGGACGCGGCAATCCGGGCATCGACGGACTCTTGATGAGCGCGCCGATCTGCGCCATGCGAAGGTCGCCGATTTGGATTTCATCGATGCGCGCCACCTGCAGGCCGCGATACCCGACTCCCACCGAACCGACGCCGGCCGTCTGCAGCGTGCGCACGGGCACCACGCCTGCGCGGGACGCAATGCCGGGTGTCAGCGTCGTGCGATCCGCGCCGGTATCGAGCACAAAGTCGACATCCTCCCGGCCGTTCAACCTGCCGCGCACCTTCACCCGGTCGTCATCAATGATCAGCGGCACAGTGTAGACCGTGTCCGCGGTCAGCAACTCGTACGGCTGGCGCGACCCGAAGCTGCGCAGAAAGTCGGCCTGCGCCTGCGCCCAGGCCGTCAGGTCTTCCATCTCCTTCGACGGTACGGTGTCGCGGTATCGGTCGAGCGCACGGGCCGCCCCGCGGAAGTCCCTGAGTTCCTCGTGCACGCCGGCGAGGGTGTAGTGAAACGCCGCTTCGCGGTCGTCGATCGAGATCGCGCGCAGAATCAGATCCGCCGCGGGGACCAACTGCCGCCGGGCCGCAAGCGCCCGCCCCTTGCCGTGGAGCGCGAGCGCTTCACGCGCATCGCGCGCCAGGGCCTCGTCGTACCGCCGTTCCGCTTCGTCGAACATGCCGGCCGCCCACAACGAGTCGCCATGCACCGCCAATGCGGCTGCGTGTGCCGGATCCCTCGACGCGACCACCGCGCCCATGTGGGCGGCTTCCCAGAACAGACTCATCCTGAGCAGCGTCTGGACCTGTCCGGTACCGGCCTTGATCCGCGTCCCGGGGCGCTCGCTGTCTCTCGCGGCGTCATACGCGTTGAAGGCTTCTTCATACCGGCGTGCGGCAAACATCTGATCCCCAAGCGTCAACTGGGCTTCAGCGGTCAGTGTGCGGCCGACGGGTGACTGTGCGGAAACGGCGATGCCGGCGCCAAGTACTCCCGCGATCAGGAGCACCATTGGGCCCGCAAAGCGGGAGATGTGCATATGCGCGAAGCCTATCACGGTAGTCTGTTGGGGCATGCGGCGCGTGTCTCCAGCGGTGACGTGGTATCTGGCAGCCCTGGGGGCGGCGCTGGTCGTCGGTCCGGTGGGGCCGGTCTATTGGGACACGTTCGGCTACGTGGCCCAGTCGCTCACCGGTCACATCGGGGGGCTTGGCGTCGGGCGGCCGGTCTTCGCGATAGCGAGTCAGGCCGTCGCATCCATCTGGCAGCTTGTTGGTGGCTCGGTGTGGGACCTCGAAGTCGTGTTGCGAGTGGTGTGGCTGCTGGTCGCGGCATGTGCTGCGCCGTTGACGCGTCGCCTGGCGCTCGAGGCAGGGCTGACTGACCGTGCCGCTCATCTGGCGGCGGCGTTTGTGGCCGCGTCTCCCGCCTTCGCGCACAGCAGCGCAACCGTCCTCACCGACGGAGCCTCGACGACCTTCGTGCTGCTCACATGGATCGTCGCCATGCGTGCGGTGCGTGAGGATGCCGTGCGGACTGCAGCGCTGGCCGGCGTGTGGCTTGGCATCGCGCTCGGCCTGCGTGAGGCCTCGATGTTCTCAGCGGCGACCGTGGCCTGCCTGGGCCTGGCCGCATCACCGCGTCCACGGCTTCGACTCCTGCTGGCCTTCGGCACTGTGACCGCCGCTGTCGTCATCGTGCCGATGGCGTGGGTGTATCTGACGCAACCCGGGTACGTCGAGACCATTCAAGGCTGGCTCAGGGGCCTCGAACACGACGAAGCCCTGAAGGCGTGGGACGTGCGGGAGGCCGGGCTCATCGCGTCCTGGCTGCTGTTGTTCGGACCATTGCCGCTGGTCCTCGCGTTCGCGGCCTTTCGCCGCTGGCGTGCGGCGGGGCCCTGGCGATGGGGACTGGTGGCGCCGGCGTGGTTTCAGTGGGGCGTGATGATGACCTATGTGGGCATCACCTACAGCCCCCGGTATCTGATGACGTCATTTCCGGCGGCGGTCGCCATCCCTGCGGCGTGGTGGCTCGATCGCTGCCTCGCCACCCCGGTCAGCACCCGCATGCGACAGGCGCTGGTGCTCGCGTTGTGTCTGCCGCTCCTCGGAGCCCGGTTGATCGTCCGCCCCTACGAGGCGAAGTTGCTGGCGATCTCTTCGAGTCTGGCGGCCGACCTGTCGGTTGTGCCGGCTGACGCGGTCATCGTGACCGGTCATGCGTGTCCCGTCGTACCCATGATTCGTGAACTGGTGAAGGTTGAGCCGCGGCTGGGCATGCATGCCCCGGCGTGGACCGCGATTTGTCCTGGTTGGGGCTGGCCCGTCGACATCGTCGCCACGCTGGATGGACATCTGGCGGCCGGCCGGACTGTGGTCCTCGACATGCGTGACGACGCCTGGCAGGGCCGGGAACAACTGCGAAGCCGCGACGACCTGCGAGAGTACGCGCGGGAGGGTAGCACACAGCACGTGGGCATGGTCATCCTCTGGGAGTGAGGACACTGATCGGGTACAGTGAAGCGCGCATGCCGTGGTTGATTCTGATCCTGGCGGGCGCGCTGGAATCCGCCTGGGCCGTAGGTCTGAAATACACCGATGGCTTTTCGCGGCCGGTGCCCACAGCCCTGACCGTTGCCGCGCTGATCGCCAGCGTCTGGCTGCTTGCCTTGTCGGTCCGGACGCTGCCGCTGGGCACAGCCTACGCGGTCTGGACGGGCATCGGCGCGGTTGGCACCGTGATCTACGGCATTCTCCGGTTTGGGGAGTCCGCCTCGTGGTTTCGTCTGGCCTGTATCGGACTGATCATCGTGGGGCTGGTAGGATTAAGGTTCGCACCCAGCAGCAAGTGAGCCGGGCGGCAGAGGAAAGGACCACAATTTGGCAAATCATCCAAAAGTCAGCGCGCAGAAGCGCGCACGCGAACGGGCACGACAGGAACGGCAGAAGGAAAAGCAGGCGCGGCGCGAAGAGGCGCGCGATCGGCCAAAGTTGTCCACGCCGAGAACGGGCGACGAAGACCCAGACATCGCCGGCATCGTCCCCGGCCCGCAGGCGTCACCGTGGGGCGACGACGCCCCGTGGGGTGAAGAGGCCGAAGACGACTCAGCGGATCCGAAGGCCGGCTGACCAGATGCGGCCCGGCATCGGGACCCCTGCAATCTCGCGATAGGTTTCGTCCAGCAGGTTCGCCCCTTCGATGAAGACCGCGACCCGGCCGAGCGGCCGGGTCAGTCGCCCCCCGACCAACACATACTGCTGACCATCGACGCGATCTCGCGCGTCGAGGGTGAGGGCGAGGTGTGTCCGCCATCCGGTGGGGACGGCGACGGCCAGCCCGGCGCTCTGCCGGGCGTACTCCAGGACGTACTTCGAGAGGAGTTGCGCGCGCGGCGCCTCCAGGTCCAGTGCGGTGTAGTGCGCGCGCACCACCGCGTCGGCCCACCGGCGTGTGGCTGAGAACTCGATGCCGCGCGTGGTGAGCTGGTGCACGTTGGTCGTGCGCCAGCGATCGGTCGCGCGTTCGCGCACCCAATCGATGACGTCCTCATCCCACCGCGTAAACGGCGACACGCTCAGCGTCCATCCCGCGAGCGAGAGATCGGCGCCGGCCTCCAGGGACCAGCCCCGTTCGGGCAAGAGCGCGTCGCTGGCCTGATGCGCGGGGTCGGTGTAGTAGCGCTCCGTGAACGTCGGAATGCGGAAGGCGCGGGCGGCCGAGCCGCGCAGACGCACGCGTGTGTTCACGACAGTGCTGATCGACAGCGACGGACTCCACGCGGTGCCGAAGGTGGAGTAGTGGTCGACGCGTGTGCCGCCGTGGATGGACATGCGCGCCGCCGGCGTCCACAGGCCTTCGACGAATCCATACGCGCGGCTGTAGGTCCGGTCACCGAGGTTGGAGGAGTTGATCCAGTCACCACCGCCGCCGGTGCCAAGGTTGACGCGCAGGCGGGGGCCGACAAGCCGGCTGGCGGAGACGTCGGCCTCGAGCGCGTGCGTCGTGTGCGTGTTTTCGGCGAAGCCCGGGCGTTTGATGTCCCAGCGGAATCGGTCGTTGTGTGTGCGCCCGGCCACGCGCGTGTGCGCCGACCAGGCGGACCCGGTCACGTTCCACTGTGTGGAGACCACCGTGCCATCGGTCCATTCCTTCGAGGGCGAGCTGCCGTAGAAGCCGTTGGCTCCGAATGCGCGCCGCTGATGCCGCGCATCGATCGCCAGTCCCTTGCCGAGGCGTCCGCGTACGCTGCCCCCACCCATGCCGTAGTCGCGGTCGAACATGAATCCGTCTGAGCGCGAGCCCCAGGCCGACATCGTCCACGCGTCCGGCAGACCGTAGCCGCTGACCGACGCCTGTCCGGCTGCGGCACCGAAGGAGCCGCCGCTGATCTCCCCGGTCGCGTGGCGATCCCGTCGGGTGAGGATCTGAATCGTGCCGCCGAAGGCGTCAGCGCCGTGGACGGCGGACGCGGGGCCGGCCACGACCTCGATGCGATCGATGGCGACCATGGGGGCGGGGAACTCGCCGTTGTGATGGCCGCTCTGCGCGTTGTTCAGACGCACACCATCGATCAGTACCAATGCCTGGCCGAACGTGGCGCCCCGCAGGCTGAAGTCGGTTTGCACGCCGGCGCCGCCGCGCGCACGAAGGTCGACGCCGGCTAGCAGTCGCAAGCCGTCCACCAGAGATGAGACGCCCAACAGTGTAAGGTCGTCGCGAGTGAGCGTGGAGACTGAACGGCCCACCGTGTCTGCGGGCACCGGCGTGACCGTCGCCGTCACGACCACGTCGCTTGTCACGCGCGGCACGTTCTGAGCGGTGGCCGGAGAGGGCAGCAGAAGCGCAGCCGCGAGGCCGACCCCGAGGGGCGCATGCATGGAGCGTCGCATTGGCCGTCCAGCTTATCGCGACAGGCGCTGTGCGTAGGGCCTCCTGAACTGTAGGAGGCCATCGGTTGAATGATTCCGCGCCGTCAGGTACCCTTCCACAGGTTGGGAACGTGTTCAGGAGGATACCCATGACAAGAACTTGGCGCGCGAGCGCATTGCTGGTAGCCGCGGTCGTGATGATCGCGGGAACGGTGGCGTCGCCACGACTCGGGGCGGAGCAGGCCACGCAGGCCCTGCAGGTCGACCCGGCGGTGCTCGACGGCATGCAGTACCGGCATCTGTCGGTGTTCAGCCGCGGGGGCCGTTCCACGGCGGTGGTCGGGGTGCCGTCGAACCCGACGCTCTTTTACGCCGGCTACACCGGTGGCGGCGTCTGGCAGTCGACGAACTCGGGCGAGACGTGGACGAACCTGTCGGATGGCTTCTTCGAGGCCGGATCGGTCGGGGCCATCGACGTGTCGCTGTCGAACCCCGGCGTGATTTATGTGGGCACGGGATCCGCGTGTCCGCGCGGTAACGTGTCTCCCGGTGTCGGCATGTACAAGTCGTCGGACGCGGGCAAGACCTGGCAGCACGCCGGACTGCGGGCGTCCGGCACCATCGGCCGCGTGCGCATTCACCCGACCAACCCCGACATCGCCTATGTCGCGGTGCTCGGCAACATGTTCGCGCCGAGCGACGAGCGCGGCGTCTTCCGCACCCGTGACGGCGGCAAGTCGTGGCAGCGCGTGCACTTCATCAGCAACCGCACCGGTGCCGTCGACCTGGCGATGGACCCGAAGAATCCGGAGATCCTGATTGCCGCGATGTGGACCACCGAGCGCAAGCCGTGGACCATCGAATCCGGTTCCACCGAAGGCGGCATGTTCCGCTCGACCGACGGGGGCACGACGTGGACCAAACTCGGCGGTGGCCTGCCCGACAAGGTGATGGTCGGCCGTATCGGCGTGTCGATTTCGGGTGCGGATTCCAACCGCGTGTATGCGCAGGTGGAGGCAGCCGGCGATCAGGGCGGCGTCTACATTTCGCGTGATGGCGGCCTGACGTGGGAGCGCGGCTTCACGGGGCGCGCCCTCCAGCAGCGCGCGTGGTACTACACGCACATTCACGCCGACCCGGTGGACGTGGACACGGTGTACGGTCTGAACGTCGGCGCGTTCAAGTCCACCGACGGCGGCAAAACGTTTGGTTCCGCCGGCATCCAGTCGCACAGCGACTATCACGACCTGTGGATCAACCCGACGAACAACAAGATCATCATCACCGGCAACGATGGCGGCGCGGCGGTCTCGACCGGCGCCGGCTGGTCCGGCCAGGACAACCAGCCGACGTCCGAGATGTATCGCGTGTCCGTGGACAACCGGTATCCCTACTGGGTGTACGGCGGCCAGCAGGACAACAGCACGATTGGTGTGCCGAGCCAGGGCAACGCGGAACCTTATTCGATGGGCGGCGGCGAATCCGGCTACGTGGCGGTCGACCCGCGACGAGCCTCGCTCAACTACGCCGGCAACTACGGCGGCACGTTGCAGCGCGTCGATCGCGAGAACGGACTCACGGAAAACGTGCGCGTCTACGCGGACTCCCAGACGGGGCAGCGTGCGGCCGACATGAAGTACCGCTTCCAATGGAACAACCCCATCAAGATCTCCTGGCACACGCCTGACGTTGTCTACACCACCTCACAGGTGGTGCACCGGACGACGGACGGTGGCGCGAACTGGGATGTCATCAGCCCCGACCTGACGCGCAATGACAAACGTCGGCAGCAGTACTCGGGCGGCGAAGGCATCACGCGCGACAACACCGGCGTCGAGGTCTACGCGACGATCTTCGCGTTTGAGGAATCGCCGACGACGCCCGGCCTGTTCTGGGCGGGCAGCGACGACGGCCTGGTGCATCTGTCACGGGACAACGGCAAGACATGGACCAACGTCACGCCCAACGACTGGCCGGAAGGCACGATCAACACGATCGATCCGTCGGACCACGATCCGGCACGCGCCTTCGTCGTGATGCATCGCTATCGCATGGGCGACTTCACCCCGTACATCTGGCGCACGGATGACTACGGCAAGTCGTGGACGCGGATTGCGGACGGCACCAACGGCATTCCGGCCACGCACTTCACGCGCGCGCTGCAGGAGGACCCGAAGAAGAAAGGGCTGCTGTATGCCGGCACCGAGTTCGGCATGTATATTTCGTTCAACGACGGCCGCAACTGGCAGTCGTTCCAGAACAACCTGCCGCGCACGCCGATTACCGACTTGCAGGTCTTCCGCAACGACCTCGTCGTGGCCACGCAGGGCCGCGGCTACTGGATCATGGACAACCTGTCGCCTCTGCAGTCCATGGCGCCTGCGGCGACGACGCCCGATGCGATTCTCTACAAGCCGGAAGACGCGTATCGCCAGGGTGGGCGGCTCCCGACGATCCAGTACTGGTTCAAAGACAAGCCGACGGCGCCGGTGCAGGTCGAGGTGCTTGACGCCGCCGGCGTGGTACTGTGGAGGGCCACCGGCCAGCCGGCGGACCGGCCGGTACCGGCGCCCCCGGGCGCGGCAGCACCCGGTCGCGGCGGTCGGGGTGCTGGTGGCCGCGGCGGTGGCCGCGGCGGGTTCGGTGGCGGCGCCACGGCGTTCCAGGGCCTGAATTCCGTGACGTGGAATCCGCGTCTGCCATCGCCGTACACGGTACCGCCGGGCATCGTAATGTGGGGTGGTGGCGGCGGGCAGGGTGCGAAGTTCAAGCCCGGCACCTATACCGCCCGCGTCACCTCAGGCGCGTGGACGGTGACGCAGTCGTTCGACCTGCATCCGGATCCGCGGTGGCCGCGTGCCACCGATGCGCAGTACGACGAGCAGTTCAAGATGACCGTGGCCACCGGCGAAACCACGAAGAAGCTGTATGACGAGCTCGCCCGGATCCGCAGCGTCAAGGCCCAGTTGCAGGAGCACATCAAGGCAGCGGGCGCGACCAGCGCGGCGGGGCGCGCGGCGCAGGCGTATCACGACAAGTTGTTTGCCAATGAGAGCATCCTCACGCAGGTGCAGGGTGAAGGCGGCCAGGACGCGCTCAACTTCCCGGGCCGGCTCGACAACCAGTGGGTGGTGCTCTACGGCAATGCGTCCGCGACCGAGCGGTGGCCGAACCGCGGCGTCATCGAGCGCTACAACGACCTGTTGCCCGAGACCAACGCGTTGTTCAAGGCGATCGAGACGAACCTCACGAGCGATCTCGCGGCCTACAACAAGGTGGCTGTGGGGGCCAAACTCACGGCGGTCGTGGTCAAGTAACGGCGTGGTTCATGGTTCATCGGTTCATGGGTTCATGGTGCTGGTTCCAGGTTCGGAACCCCGCACCAGCACCATGAACCGATGAACCGATGAACCATGAACCCGCGTGAGGCCCACTTGGAATTTCTGAAAGCGCGAATAAGAAGCGTCCCCGACTTTCCGAAGCCGGGGATCCTGTTTTACGACATCACGACGCTGATGAAGGACCCGCAGGGGTTCAGGTCGGCGGTGGATGCCATGGCGGCGCCCTACGGCGCAGGCCAGGTCGACATCGTTGTCGGCATCGAGAGCCGCGGGTTCATCTTTGGTGCCGCGGTGGCGGATCGCATCGGCGCCGGGTTTGCGCCCGTGCGAAAGATCGGCAAGTTGCCGTCCACGACCCGCCGCACGACGTACGATCTCGAATACGGCACCGACTCGCTCGAAATTCATGAAGATGCCGTGTCCGCAGGCCAGCGCGTGCTGATCGTGGATGACCTGCTGGCCACCGGTGGCACCGCAGCTGCCACCGGTGGTCTCGTCCGCGGCCTGGGTGCCGACGTCGTCGCCGTCCAGGTGCTCATCGAACTCCTCGCGCTCGGCGGCCGGTCGAAGCTCGTGGAAGAACGCGTCAACGCTGTGCTCGCGTACTGACGTTCCGCCGCCGGTGTTCCAGGTGCCAGGAGCCCGGCGTCGGCGGGTCCTGCCGCCGACCAGCCCCATCTGGTGCTCGCCCCGCTCCGCGCCAGACGGGGCGCCCCGTTCGGCGTCACCCGCGTACGCCTTGATGCCTCAGCGGTCTCGATGTCCGCCGCGGTATGGTACGTTTTCAACACAAGCGCCCGTAGCTCAGGTGGATAGAGCACCGGTTTCCTAAACTGGGGGTCGCAGGTTCGAGTCCTGCCGGGCGCACCAGATTGGGTTCCCAACCACAACGCCGAGTCACGCGCGCCCACTAGACGGCGCATTCGGCGGGTCTCTGGCGGAATGTGGCTCGTGGTTTCCGTGCGGGATTGCATGCCTCAGGCCAGCCGCGCGTTCAGTCGTTTACCAGTGGCCAAGACGGGGAGCAGAGAATGGGGCCAGAAGAAGTCAGACAGCAGCTTCTGCAACGGGTTAAGGTTCGGCGGCCAGACATAGTGGCGGCCAAGGTCGACATCGTGAGGCAGGGACAAGGTGTCTTGGCTGTTCACGGTGCTGCCTGGCGATGGGCCGAAACGGCGAGTGGCTACGTGTGGCAACCCGTGGTTCAGCTTGACGCGGGCAACCTTGAAGGGGTCTTGGACTCGGTGGTTGCGTGGATTGTGGCCTTCCACGCGTACGCACTCGCGGCGGGCGAGTGCGCTCGTGAAGGCGTCGCTATCGCTGGAGGGGACAGACCCTCCACCTGGCGGCCTTGGCGGGGTGGCAGGTGTCAGCGAAACAAAAGATCCAACGAGTCCTCACGATCTACAACAGCGCCGCGGCGCAAACAGTCAGGCAGAAGAGCGGAGTCAGCGTGCCCGACCTTGAACAGGCCGCGATGTGGTCTCACAAGATTCGCGAGGCGAGAAACGCCTTGCATTGGACCGCGGGGGCACCGTCCATACCTAACAGCTACGAGAAGGTCGCTGTGTTGCTGATGGCCGCGGGACCAAACCTTAAGATACTCAACCGGATTCGTATGGCGTGCTGACGACGTCCTCCCCGTTGAGTAGCAGATCGGTTTAGAGACCGGCGGTTATCAGCTCCGAACTGGTGGAGCAGTGACCCAAGAGCGACTCGATCTTGGTCCTTTGGACGTTCGGACTATCCCGGCCACACGCGGGTGACGCCGAACGGGGCCCCTCGCCTGGCGCGCCCCTCGACAGGCTCGGGGCGCCATGAGCTGCGCCGAATGGCGCAGCGAAAGCGAGCACCAGATGGGGCTGTTCGGCGGCAGGACCCGCCACCGGCCGGGCACCTGACAGTGTGGGCATGAGCGACCAGGGCCAGAGACGGAGCCGTCTGCTACACTGTGAAGTTGCAATGTGCCAGGGAGACCGGTAGGAATATGAAGGCAGAACAGCGTCACAAGCTGAAGCAGAACGATTTCGCACTGCGCGTCGCCAAGGCGACCGAAGTGCTCGCCGCCAACCGCGACCGCATCGTCATCGGCATCGTTGCCGTCGTGGCGGTGGTGCTCATCGCGAGCGCGTATCAGTGGTGGAGCGGTCGGACGTCCGCGAAGGCCGAGTCGCTGCTGGCCATCGCCATGCAGACCTACGACTCGCCGATCGTGCCGGCGCCGACCGTGCCTGGCGCCACGCAGCAGGGCGGCACGTTCCCGACGGAACAGGCCCGCAATGAAGCCGCGCTCGCGGCGTTCCAGCAGGTCATCGACCAGTATCCGTCCACGCAGGCGGGCACGGCTGCCCGGTATCACCACGCCGCTTCACTGGCAGCGATGGGCAAATATGCCGAGGCCGAGAAGGGCTTCCAGTCCACGATCGACGCGGCCGGCAACGACCTCTACACCGTCGCCGCCAAGATGGGACAGGCCGAGACGCTCATCGCCGCTGGACAGTTCGACAAGGGGTTGCCGATCCTCGAATCCCTCGCCGCCGATCGTGACGGCATGCTGCCCGTTGATGGCGTGCTGATGGAACTCGCGCGCGGCTATCAGAAGGCGGGCAAGACCGCCGAAGCCAAGACGACCTTCAAGCGCATCGTCGACGAATTCCCCGACTCGCTGTTCGTGCCGCAGGCGCGGACGGAACTGACGAAGCTGGGCTAATTGTTAATGAGGCAATGGGGCAATGGGCCAATGGGGCAATGAAGAGCGTTTGAGTCACGCTTCATTCATTGCCTCATTGGCCCATTAACTCGATCCCTTCAGGCCCAGCTTGTACGTCAGCAACTTGTAAACCAGTCGCGCCGCCACGAAGTTGGACGACCAGTGCCCGGGAATCGGGCAGAGTTCAACAACGTCGCAGGCGACGACCTGTTTCTGCTCGAAGGTGCGGCGCAGGAGTGTGGTGACTTCGCGCCACGCGAGACCGCCGGGTTCGGGTGTGCCGGTCGCAGAAATCAGCCCGGGTTCCAGGCCATCGAGATCGACCGTGACATACACGGGGCCGGTCAGCTTCTCCAGCACACGGTCCATCCAGTTGGGATCGTCGCGCATGTTCCAGTCATAAAAGATCGTCGTGTTCAGGCCGGGCACAGCCTTGGCCTCTTCCTCCGAGATATTGCGGATGCCGACCTGGACCAGTGAATCCACATGGTCGAGGGTGCGCATCATTGCGGAGGCGTGGCTGTTGGCCTCCCCCTGGTAGCCGTCGCGCAGGTCGGCGTGCGCGTCAATCTGCAGCACGGTGAGTCCCTTGTGACGCGCGGCCGCAGCTGCCACAAGCGGCGGCGTAATCGAGTGTTCGCCACCCAGCGTCACCAGAAACTTGCCATCGTCCATAATCTCGCCGGCGATACGACGGATGTGCGCGACGGCGGCGTCCATGGTGCCGTGTGAGAGGTCCATCTCCGGCATGGTGAAAATGCCGCGCGGATGCACGTCCACGCCGACTTCCTCATCCCACAATTCCACCTGCGCGGAGGCGACGATGATCTCTCGCGGACCGAAGCGTGTGCCGGGCATGTACGACACGGTCTTTTCGAACGGGCAGGGCAGAATCACCGCGGCCGAGTCGTCGTACGACCTGGGCTCCGGCAGAACGCCCAGGAATGTGAGATTGGGATACTGGTCGTAGTCGGTAGGCTGCGGCATTACTGGCTCCGTGGGGCGACAAACTGAAGAAAGGTGAATTCGGCGGTGGGTGACAACGTGATGCCGGTGAAACGCGATTGCGCCACCGCCACGTTCGTCTTGTACCACAGGCTGATGTAGGGCGCATCGTTTGCGATGATCTCCTGCACCTTGGCGTAGAGTACGCCGCGCTCGGATTCCGAGAGCGTGCCGGTGGCGGCGTCAATCAGGCGATCAACTTCGGGATTCTTGTAGTAGCCGCGATTGAACCCGGCGGGTGGCACCTGCGAGGAATGAAAGACGCGCCGCAGCATGTCGGGATCGGTCACGCCCACCCACTGCAGCGTGTAGAGCTGGACGTTGCCGCGAATGACGTCAGCAAACAGCGTGGCGAATTCGTACGAGCGCAGCTCGAGCGCGATGCCGACTTCGGAGAGCTGCTGCTGGATCACTGCCGCCTGGAGGCGATACGCCTCTGCGGTGGAGGTCTTGAGGCTCAGCGTGAGACGTGGCCGTGGACCGTCGCCATCAGGATCCGGGTATCCGGCCTCGTCGAGCAGGGCGCGCGCCTTGTCGAGATCGCGCGTGAACCGGAACGTGTTGCGGTTGTGGGCCCATGACATCGGCGGCACGATGCCGACGGCCGGCGCGGCCAGCCCTTGCCGCAGGTGATCAACAATCGCTGTCGTGTCCACGGCGTAACCGATGGCCTGTCGCAGCCGGCGATCCTGCAGCATCGGATCGCGCAGATTGAACCCCATGTAGGCGTAGTCGGTGCCGAGCGCCGTCACGACCTGCACGTCGGCTGACTTCCTGAGGCCCGCCACGATGTCGGGCGACAGGTCGTTGACGACCATGTCGATCGACCCCTTGCGCAATTCAAGACCGCGCATGGTCTCGTCGGGAATCACGCGCAGCACGAGACCTGCGTTGCGAGGCGCCCCGCGGTGGTAGTCCGCAAAGGGTGCCAGCGTGGTGGACTCGTCGGGGATGTACGCCGCCAGCTTGTACGGGCCGGACCCGATGGGCTGCCGGGCCGCCTCTGCACCGGTGCCTTCAGGCACGATGCCCATGACGAGGTTCACCGGAAATGACGCGGACGGCTCTGTCAGCCGGAAGGCCACACGATGGTCGTCGAGGATGTCCACCGCCGTCAGTGAACGGTAGGCGCCTTTGCGACCCGAGACGAACGCCGGGTCGAGGAAGCGCCGGAACGTAAACGCCACGTCCTTGACGGTCAGTGCACGACCGTCGTGGAACGTCACCCCATCCGGGATGGTGACGACATAGGTTGCCGGGTCCGGCCACTCAAGCGAGGTCGCGAGGTCCGGCACCACGCGCAGATTCTCATCGATGCGCAGCAACGAGCTGTAGAGCAGTTGATGGACCTTCTGCGAGGCTTCGTCGAGGCCAATCGCCGGATCAAAGTTGGTTGGGCTGTTGGTCATGCCGACGACAATGACGTCGGCGAGACGAGGCGTGTGAGCGGCGCAGCCTGCAAGGAGCAGCGCAGTCGCGACCAGACGCTTCACTTCTCGGCCTCGCGTCTCAGCTCCGCGAGCAGGTTCAGCGCCTCCAGCGGCGTCAGGCCATCCACGTTCAGCGCGCGCAGACGGTCAACGACGATGTGAGTCTCAGCGGGAGCCTGGAACAATCCGAGCTGTGCCTGAGCCGGCGCGGGGGAGCCCGAGAGGCTCGGACGGCCACCACGCTGCAGTTCGTCCTGTTCGAGCGAGCGCAGAATCTCCGTCGCCCGTCGGACCACCACCGCCGGCAGACCGGCCAGCCGGGCGACCTGGATGCCGTACGAACGATCCGATCGGCCTTCGATGACCTTGTGCAGGAAGACGATGTCGTCCTTGAATTCGCGGGCGGCGACGTGAAAGTTGATGACGCCGGCGATGCCGTCGGCGAGGTCCGTCAGCTCGTGATAGTGCGTGGCGAAGATCGTCTTGGGTCGCGCGCGATCACTCGTCGCGAGGTGTTCGGCCACGGCCCACGCGAGGCTGAGTCCATCAAACGTGGCGGTGCCGCGGCCGATCTCATCGAGGATCACGAGGCTGCGAGAGGTGGCCGTGTGGAGAATTGATGCGGTCTCCTGCATCTCCACCATGAACGTCGACTGTCCACGCGCGATGTTGTCGGATGCCCCTACGCGCGCGAAGATGCGGTCGACGATCGACAACTTGGCGCGTCGCGCAGGGACAAATGCGCCCGCCTGCGCCATCACGGAGAGGAGCGCGGTCTGCCGGAGGAACGTGGATTTGCCGCCCATGTTCGGGCCGGTGAGAATCACCAGCTGCTGCGTCGTGCCATTCAGGGACACGTCATTAGGCACAAACGCGGATGCGACGTGGCGTTCGACGACGGGATGCCTGGCGTCGAGTGCCGAGAACTCGTCGCCGTCATGCACGTGCGGCTTCGTGTAATTGCCGGCCGCCGCGGTATCGGCCAGCGCGGCGAGCGTATCAAGGGCGGCGACGGCACGCGCGGTGTCCAGAATGCGCGGCGCGTCCGCGGCGACTTGACCGCGAAGCGTCTCGAACAGTGCCAGTTCACGCACGACAATGCGTTCATCCGCGTGGAGGACCTTGTCCTCGTATTCCTTCAGCGACGGCGTGATGTAGCGCTCACCGCCGGCGATGGTCTGCTTCCGGATGTAATCCTCGGGCGCGTTGGCGAGGTTCGCCTTGGTGATTTCGATGTAGTAGCCAAAGACGCGGTTGTACCGGATCTTCAACGACGAGATGCCGGTGCGGGCGCGTTCGGCCTCTTCCATCGCGGCAATGGCTGTCTTGCCGCCGCGGCTGATCGTGCGAAGTTCATCGATCTCGGCGTCCACGCCGTCCCGAATCACGCCGCCCTCCCGCGCGATCGCCGGGGGCTCATCAATCAGCGTCCGTTCAATCAGATCGCGCAGATCCGTGAGGTCGTCAAGTTCCGCCAGCAGGCTGAGCACCAGCGGCGCCTGGAGGGGCGCGACGATGGTGCGGAGCTTCGGCAGAAGTGAGAGCGACTGGCGCAGCGCCACGAGGTCGCGGGGACCTGCGGTGCCCAGCGATGCCCGCGCGACCAGGCGCTCCAGGTCGTGCATGCCTTTGAGCAGTTCGCGAATCTTGGCACGTTCAGTGGACCGGAACGCGAAGTCTTCGACGGCGTCGAGGCGGTCCTGGATGCGCGCGAGCGCCACAAGCGGACGAATCAGCCACGATCGAAGCAGACGGCCGCCCATCGACGTCACCGTGCGGTCCAGTTCATCAAGCAGCGACCCGGCGCGTCCGCCATCCACACCTTCAATCACATTCAGGTGCCGCAGCGTGACGGGGTCGATGAGCAGCGCGTCGGTCGTGACCCGCCGCGAGATGTCGCGCACGTGCGCCAGGTCTACCCGCTGTGTGTCCCGCAGATAGCCCACGATGGCGCCGGCAGCCGCTGTCGCGGCCGGGGCATCGTCGAGCCCGAATCCAGCGAGGGAGGCCGTCCGGAGCTGGTCGAGCAGGAGTTCCCGTGCGCGACCTCCGTCGAAGGACCAGGCTTCCCGGCGTGTGATCCGTGGCGTCACCAGCGGCGGCACCCACGCCTCGATGGCCGCATCGTCGGCCACGAGGAGTTCTTTCGGACGCAGCACGGCGATTTCCGCCGCGATGGAGGCATCGGCACCTGGCCCCGTCCACTCGGCCGCCGAAAATTCGCCGGTCGAGACATCGATCACCGCCAGACCGACCGTGTCGGTGCTGGTGCGGACGATGGCAGCGAGGAACGCCGGTTCGCGGGCGTCGAGGTAGCCCGCGTCCGTAAACGTCCCCGGCGACACCACCCGTGTCACCTCACGTTTGACGAGGCCCTTGGCCTTCTTTGGGTCTTCCACCTGTTCGCAGATGGCGACGCGATACCCGTGTTTGACGAGTCGCGCGAGGTAGCCGTCCACCGCGTGAAACGGCATGCCGCACATCGGGATGGCCGTGCCGGTGGCATCCTTGGCCCGTGACGTCAGCGTGAGTTCAAGCACCCGCGACGCCACGATCGCGTCCTCAAAAAACATCTCGTAGAAGTCGCCCATGCGGAACAGGACGATGGCGTCGCGATGCTGTCGCTTCGCGTCGAGATATTGGCGCATGGCCGGAGTTGTGGCCGGTGGGGCGGGTACGGTTGTCACGGGAAACAGTGCGGCTGACTGCGGGGAGTATAACATTCAGCGCATGGTCGTTCTTGCACTTGAAACCGTCACGCCCGCAGGCAGTCTCGCCGTCTTCCGCGACGGACAGGTGGTGGCGACCCTGGGAGAGTCCGGTGTGCCGCATGCCGCGCGGTTGCCGCAGGCGCTTGTCGCGTGGCTGGGTGCGCAGGGCCTGCGGCTCGAGGACGTGACTCATCTTGCCGTCGTCTGTGGCCCGGGATCGTTCACAGGGGTGCGCATCGGCATGGCCTGCGCGCAGGGGCTTGCGGTGACGCGCTCCTGGCCAGTGGCCGCCGTGTCCACGCTTGACGCATTGGCCGATGGCTGGCGGGTCACACATCCGGACGCCGGAGTCCGCACCGTGGTCGCGTGCCTGGATGGCATGCGCGGCGAAGTGTTCACGGCGACCTATCACTGGGACGGCGCGTCGATGGCGTTGCGTGGAGAGCCTATGGTTGGTGTGCCGTCGCCCGCGGACATCGGGGATGTCACGGCGCCGGTCACTGTTGTGGGCAGCGGGGCGGTCCGGTATGCGGATGTCTGGTCCGGCGCGGGATGGGAGGTGCTCGACGCGTGTGAGCCGCTGGCCGCCGGAGCTGCGCGGCTCGCGGCATCAGGCGCGTCCCCGTGTGTCACACCACACGCGCTGCGACCGGTGTACGTCCGCCGGCCCGACGTGGAACTCGCACGCGAGCGGCGTCTCACGCAGGCATGACATCCATCGTCAGAGTTCGCCGCGCGGCGGCAGGCGAATCGCTGGCCGGCGTGGCGGCGATTCAGGCCGCGTCGTTTTATCGCGCGTGGGGCATCGATGCGATGGCCCGGGAGCTTCGCGAAAATCCGGTTGCCCGATTGTTTCTGCTGGAGGAGATTCCCGGACGCGTGATCGGCTTCTGCGCGTGCTGGATTGTGGCCGGCGAACTGCACATCAACAGTCTGGCGATTGCCCCGGATGCGCGCCGCAGGGGACATGCCCGGCGGTTGCTCACCGAGGTGTTCGCGTTGGCCGTTGCGGAAGGGGCGCAGGCGGCGACGCTGGAAGTGCGGCGATCCAACGTGCCGGCGGTCGCCCTCTACGAATCGCTCGGATTTGCCGTCGAAGGTGTGCGCCCCGACTACTACGAACAACCCCGCGAAGACGCCCTGATCCTGTGGCATCACAGGCTCGGTGCCATCAGGGGTTGATCCCGCCGGATCCCGGTGGTATGTTTCGCCTATCTCGGAAGGAGGCTGGCATGGCCGACGATCCGGTAGTCCCGCTCTACCAGCAACTCGCGCAAGCCCATCACTCGCTCGATCTCGAACTGCAACACCTGCACGCGTTACCGCATCTCCCGCACGCTCTGCACCTGAAAGAAATCGCCCTCAAAAAACAAAAACTGGCGCTGAAGGACCGCATGGCGGCGCTTCAGGCTCCGGAGGGGATGTCCGCACACCGCTGACCGACTACACTCTTTCGCAGTCGTTGTGGGTGGTCTGCCCCGCGCGTCGTCCCGCTGGAGGCGCGTCGGGCGGACCACCGGAAGTGAGAGTGGAGTCTGATGCGAATTGATCGTGCCGCAGCCCCGTTTGTGCTGCTGGCCCTGATACCGTCCGCCGCCTTGGCGTGGGCGGGCGTGTGGTGGGGTGCTGCTGCAGCCTTGGTGCTGCCGATCGGCATCGGCCTCTTTTTCCGCGATCCCGATCGCTCCGCGTCACAGGATCCGACGCTGGTGCTGTCACCAGCCGACGGGCGGGTGATGTACACCGGCGTGGCGGACGCCACCGATCTGCCGGCTGATCCCGCGGGTGTGGGCCGCGACTGGCAGCAGATCACGATCTTCCTTTCCGTCATGGACGTGCACATCAACCGGACGCCCGTGTCGGGGCGCGTGACCCACGTGGCGTACCAGCCCGGCAGCTTCCTGCCGGCCTACAAACCCGAGTCAGGCAGGAACGAACGGTCCGAAATCTGGTTCGATCACGACGGCACCCCGATTGTCGCCCGGCAGGTGGTCGGCATCCTGGCGCGCCGGGTGGTCTGCCGCCTGACGCCCGGGGACCAGGTCAAGGCGGGAGATCGGCTCGGGCTGATGAAGTTTGGTTCCCGGATGGATGTGTTTGTGCCGACGACCGCCACCATCGCGGTGCGTCTCGGCCAGACCGTCCGCGCGGCAGAAACCGTGCTGGCGCGCCTGCTGGTCACTCCCGTGGGACAATAAGCGCATGACCGCGCCCCAGCAGGTGAGCGACAGCCACAACAAACAGGTGCGGCGGGGCATGTACCTGCTGCCGAGCCTGTTCACCGTCGGCAACCTGTTCTGTGGCTACGCCTGCGTCATGTACGCGATGCGCGGCGATCTGGCCACGGCCGCGCCGTTTATCGGCATTGCCGTGATCCTCGATCTGCTTGACGGACGGATCGCGCGCATGACGGGCACCACCAGCGCGTTTGGTGTCGAGTTCGACTCACTCGCCGATGTGGTGTCGTTTGGTGTGGCGCCGGCCGTGCTCGCGTTTGCGTGGGGACTCTCGGAATTGGGCCGGTGGGGCTGGACCGCCGGGTTCCTGTATCTGACGGCGACGGCCATTCGGCTTGCGCGCTTCAACATTCAAACCGGCGCGCAGACCGACAAACGGTATTTCATCGGGATGCCGAGTCCTGCCGCCGCGGGCGTGCCAGCCGCCACGATCTACTTTTATCCCTACCCGCTGATTGGCACGGCCCAGGCGATGGCCGCCATCGCCGTGGTGGTGATTCCCGCGTTGCTCATGGTGAGCACGATCCGGTTCCGCAGTTTCAAGACCCTGAATCTCGGATGGGATCGCGCCTACATCAAGTTGCTCGGCTTCGCGGCGCTCATCGTGGTCATCGCGACCGAGCCACGCATCGCGCTGGTGATCATCGCCTACACGTACCTCGTCTCGGCCTTTGTCGGCATGGCGATCACGCGTTTGCGTGGCCGGCGTCCCTCGACATCGGAAGCGTAATCACCATCGTCGCGCCGCGGCCCACCTGACTGGTGGCGGCGATGTGACCGCCGCACGATTCGATGTTGCGCCGCGCGTTGGCGAGTCCAAGCCCGGAGCCGCCGGTCTTTGTGGAGAAGTGCGGTTCAAAGGCGCGCGCGAGCGCGTCCTCCGTCATGCCGTGTCCGTCGTCGCTGACCGTGATGGTGATCCAGGGAGGCGTGGCCGTGGCCATCAGCCGCAGTTCACCGCCGTCTGGCATGGCCTGCAGGGCATTTTCGACGAGATTGGTCAACGCACGGGCCAGGAACGTCCTGTCCGCGCGGACCGGCGGAAGGCCGGGAGCGACGGTGATGTCGATCCGGGTGTGGGCAGCCAGGCCCGGCCGGTACGGGCGCACGACTTCGTGCAGGAGCTCGCTGACCGGCACGTCGACCACCGTTGGATCCGGGCTGGCCGCGAAGTTCGCAAAGTCATTGGCGATGTGGCGGAGCAGCTTGACCTGCTTCAGCACGGTGTTGACGCACTGATCGAAGACGGCCCCGAGCGGACGTTGTTGATCCTCGTGGACCCGCTGCAGATGTTCCGCCGCCAGCTGGATCGGCGTCAGCGGATTCTTGATGTCGTGTGCCACCTGCCGTGACATGTCGGCCCACGCCTTCAGTTCGTGAGCGCGGCCCAGTTCGGCGCGCTGCTGCTGCAGCGTCGCCGCCATGCTGTTGAAGTCGGTCACCAATCGTCGCAGCTCGTCCGCCGTGTCCGCGACGATCCGCACATCGAGGCGTCCGGAGGCAATCTGCCGCGTGGCGCGTGTCAGGCGGGCGACCGGGTCGGCCACGCGCTGCGCCACCCAGGCGCCGAGACCGGCGGCCAGCAACATGACGCAGACGGCGCCGAAGAGCACGCCGCGATTAAGGTCCGAAATTTCCCGTTCAATTTCCTGTTGTCGCGGCGCCAGCGGCACCGACAACACGGCTTGGCGGCCCAGACTGGGGCCGGGCACGGGGACGGATGCGACCAGGTAGGTGAAGGGCCCGGCGCGCTGCTCCTCGACGAACGTCGGGACGCGGTCGAGCACCACGGCGCGGTAGGCGCGCGCCGGTGTACGTTCGGCGAGCACGCCGAAGTCGAAGAGGTCGCGCTGGCTGGTCGCGCGCAGGCGTGCGCCGTCGTAGACGTTCACGTCCTGGTTGATGACCCGCGCAATCCACACCATCACATCGTCGGTGACCGGCACCTGCTGCAGCGCGATGGTGTCTTCGAGGACGCGGCGGGCGACGGTGACGGCGTTGATCGCTTCGGTCTCCACATCCGACCGGAGTTGCTCGCCCATATACGCGCTGAACGTCAGGGCCAGCACGAGGACCGGCACGATGGCGGTGAAGACGAAGAAGAGGAAGAGTTTGCGATAGAAACTCGTGCGCACTTCCTGGATGAGCACGCGGACCGGCGGCTCCGCATGCCGCGTGAGCGGCGCAGCCATGGTGGTGCCCGCCAGCAGCAGGATGAAGAACACGGCGGCCAGTGCGGTCGTCTCCGAGAGGCGCGCGAGGTGATCAAACACGGACGGGACCGGATAGCCGAGGGCGTAGATCCCGGCGCGGTCGTTCAGAAAATACACGCGAGCCGTGCCGTTCTCGGTCTCGCGCGTGATCCAGAACGGGTCACGCGACCGCTCCAGGCGGGCCATGACGTCCGCTTCAATCGGCCATGCGCTTGCGCCGGCGACGAACAGCGGCAGACGGCTCCACCCGTACACCACCGCCTGGATCCCCGGTGGGCCGGCGCCCGACCGGGACGCCGCATCCCGGAGCAGGTCGTCGTACGGGTTGCGGGCGGAGAGATAGGGCAGCGCACGATAGTCGAAGATCACGTGCAGCACGATGGCGCCGTGCATGACACCGGACTCGTCGCAGATTCCCCGTTCCGCATGGAGCATGCGGAGTTCCTCTGCGCCGAACGTGCCGGATTCACCATAGACGTCCCACGTGCAGCGGAGGTCGACCGATGACTGATCGATGCCGTACTCAGGCACGTTCAAGGCGAAGCGGCTGGTCAGGCGTCCGTCCGCGCCGTACAGCTCCACCGCCGACGTGAGCCGCCCGCGTGAGAGACCCGTTTGATTCCAGACCTCAAATGCGGTGTCGGTCGTGACGCCGCCGCCGGTGGGGCGTTCGACGAGCGACGACAGATCCTCGAGGCGATCGATCTCCGCCATCGCGTCGTACAGCTCCTGGCGCAATTGCTCGGGGTGTCCCATCGTCGCCGGACCGTGCACGGATTCGATGGCCGACTCGGTGGCGCGCTGGGCCGAGACCCAGACGATCGGATCGAGTACAAGTGCGGGAATCACGGTGGCGCCGAACAGCAGCAACAGCCGGCTGGATTGCGAGGCGCGGCGATACCGGCGGCGGATCGGCGCGGCCGCCACCGCCGCGACGGCGGAGGCCAGTGCGGCACCGACGGCAATTGGCGCCACCGTGACAAGGGCGGGAATCCAGACGCTGGCCAGACCGAGGGCCGCAGCCGGGAGCGTGACAAGCACGATCGCCAGGAGCGCGGGAGGCAGGTCATGCCAGTGGATGCGCCATCGCTCCATCACCCGCGCGTGCATGGTGGTGGTGGACCACAACGCGGCCAGCGCCAGGCACAGACGAATCAGATGCGAGGTGAGCCGCCCAAAGTCGAGCGGAAAGAGGGGAGAGGCCAAGCGGTCGAGTCCGGCACTCTGCAACTGCTGGTCGATGGCGAGGCCGGCGGCCGCCAGGACCAGCGTCGCGACGACGCCAGCCGCGACCAGTTCGAGTGACGCGCGGATGAGGTGGGAACGAACCGGCCGACGCACCGCTCCGCGCCACCAGATCGCCACCGGCAGCGCGACGGCCATCGCCATGGCCGTGAGGCCCAGCATCAGGGCGTGGATGGCGATCGGCAGCGAGGCGAGCTGCGCGAGCCCGCGCAACCCGAGCCCCCCGCACAGAAGCAGGAACGCCAGCAGTACCGACAGCGCGATGAACCGTGCGCCGGCCTGCCCTTGCCGCCGCTGGATGAGGGTGCGGCTGCCGATGAGGACGGCCAGCAGCCAGAGCGGGAGCAGCGCAAGGGCGATCACGCGGCCACGGGAGATTCGTCGAGCCTGCTCGATGGTGTCCGGCGCATACCGCACGTCCACGAGCGCACGACCGTCCGGGGCGGCAATCACCGCACGACCCGGACGCGGGGCAGTGGGCGCAGCCGCCGACGCAGGGGTGACGGTCACGTCCCCGTACGACGTCGCGAGGCGTTGGTCGCTGGTCAGCACCCGCTCTGCCGTGACCACCGCCACGAGTTGGTCGTCGTAGCGCACGGGTGACACCGCCACCACACGAAGCCCCATCGTGCTCGACGCCACGAGCGTCGTTGGCGCACGCAGGTCGTCGGCCCGAATCGACTGCAGGTCGAGGTCTTCGGCGACGCCGTCGCTCCAGGCGAGCAGGCGGTAGCCGCCGGCACCGTCGGGGACGTAGACCGTCGTGGCCTGAGGCGGCGCATTGGGGAGGCGTGCGCCCTCCAACCGGGCGAAGAGACCGGGCAACACATCACGATCCGAGGTGGCGCGGGCGATCAGATCGCGTTCGCGGGCGACCGCATCGGATGACGCGCGGAGGCGCGCCGTGATGTCGTCAAAGCGGTGTTGCAGTTCACGTTCAAGCCGATCACGGGCTGTGAGCGGGTCACCGCCGAAACGCGTGCGTTCCCACAGCGTGCCGCCCAGGGCCACCAGGGCTGCGGCGACAAGGGCCGCCACGACGAGTCGGGCGAGGGATGACTGCACCGGTTTACCGGAGCAAGCGTGGCATGTGTCGGCAGAATATCAAAAGATTCGCTGCGATATACTCGGCCAGATGCGCGGCACCCCCAGTGGCCTCCCGTTGCGCGCCGCACTCAAACGCGGGGCGCTGGTGACGGCGGCGAACTGGCCCGTGGTGCTGATCCGGTTTGTGATGATTGCGATGTACCGGGTCAGTGTCGGCGTCCCGGTCGTCGGCGGCGCGTTTGTGGTGGCCGTCCTGGCCGGCGCCGATATCCGGACATTGCTCGCGAGCGACCTTCAGGCCGCCGGGGGACTGGTGATCGCGGCGCTCGCGGGCCGCCCCGCCGACCTCGCCGTGTTCCTGCTGGCCGTCGGCGTGGTCGCGGTCGGAGGCGGCGTGCTGGTGTTTCTGATGCATGCGGGCACGGCCGGCATTCTGGTGCAGGGGGAACGGCAGGCGGGCGATGTGCACCGGGCTCCGCTGCGCCTGCCGGCGGTCTGGCGCGCGAATGCTTTCGGTATCGCGGAGTTTCAGGCGGGTGTCCGGCGGTTCGGACGACGTTTTGTGATCCTTGGATTGTGGCTCACGGTCGCGTATGCCGGTGTGGGCGGATTCGCGGTCGGCGGGCTTCTGGTGCTGGCTGCGGTGGGGGGCGAGCAGGGCGGGCCGGCCGTGTGGGGCCTGGGCGTGCTGCTGGTCACTTCCGGCGTGCTGATCGCCGTAGCGGGGCTTAACCTTGTGTATGCCCTGTTGCAGGTCATCATCGTGACCGACGGCTGCCGGGTGAGTCAGGCGGTGGGACGACTCCACGCGTTTGTGACGCACGACGCCCGCCAGGTGGCTGGTGTCTTCGGTGTGGTGCTGGCACTGGTCGTGCTGGCGTCCGCCGCGTCGTTGCTGGCCACAGCCGGATTGGCGCTGGTGGCGTGGGTGCCGTTTGTGGGGCTGGCCGTGGTGCCGTTGCAGCTGGCCGCGTGGCTGATGCGCGGCGTCGTGTTCCACTACATGGAGCTCGGAGCCTGGTCGGCGTATCAGAGTCAGTATCGCCGGTATGCGGATCCCGCCAGCGGGGAGGACGTGTCGGCCTGGGGAGTGCGCGCATGACATCCGTCAACTACGACCAGTTCTTCTCCCGCTCAGGGCTTGCGATGCGGGAATCCGCCATTCGCCGGATGGGCACGGTGCTGGCCGACGCACGGGACATGGTGTCATTCGCGCCCGGCTATCCGACCGAATCCACGTTTCCGTGGGACGCCTTTCGCGCCATCGCCGACGACCTGCTGCGCAGCCGGCAGGGGACGGTGCTTCAGTACGGCGCCACGCGCGGCTACCGGCCGCTTCTGGAATCGCTGACCACGCTGATGGCCACGCGAGGAATCACCACGTCGCCCGATCGGCTCACGGTGACCAACGGATCGCAGCAGGGCCTCGACCTGGTGGCGCGCGTGCTGCTGAATCCCGACGATGTCGTCCTCGTGGAACTGCCGTCGTATACCGGCGCCATTTCAGCCTTCCGCAGCGTCGGTGCGGAGTTGGTGGGGGTCGCGCAGGACGCCGACGGACTGAACATGGAGGCCCTCGATGCGACGCTGGCCCGGCTTCGCGGCGAGGGCCGTACGGTGAAGTGCCTGTATGTCGTGCCGAACTTTCAGAATCCGACCGGGCTGTTGGTGGGGCTCGAGAAGCGCCGGCTTCTCTTGGACTGGGCGACGCGGCACGACCTTCTCATCGTGGAAGATGACCCGTATCGCGACCTGTATTTCGAGGACGTCACCCGCGAGTCGGAGACTCGTGCGATCGCCGCCGATGACGTCGACGGCCGGGTCATCTATCTGAGCAGTTTTTCCAAGACGCTCGCACCCGGGCTGCGCGTGGCGTGGCTCCACGCTGCGCCGGCGCTGATGGCCAAGTTCGAAATTGCGAAGCAGGCGTCGGACTTGTGCAACGGCGGTCTCGGGCAGCAGATGGTGCATCAAGCCATTGAGCGCGGCGTGTTGGCCGCACAGTTGCCGCAGCTGCGCGCGCACTACCAGGCCCAGCGCGACTGCATGGTCGACGCGTTGCACGGCGCGTTCGGAACAGCGCTGACGTGGTTACAACCCAGAGGTGGATTTTTTCTGTGGGCGAACCTCAGTGGTCCGATGGATGGCGATGCGTTGTTGCCGATCGCACAGGCGCGCGGCGTCATCTACGTGGCGGGCAGCGCCTTTTTTGTCAGTGGCGACGAACGCCGGTTCATTCGGCTGTCCTTCTCAGCGCCAACCCCCGAGCGGATTCGTGAGGGCGTCGCCCGACTGGCGCTTGCGGTTACTGACGCGACGGGGGCGGCAGCGTCGACCACGCCAGTGGCGTCCCGCTGATCGTCAGCGCCGAGGTCAGCGGCAGCGTCTGTCGCGCAAAGGCGTCCACGACGCGCGCCGTGTCCGACACCGTCATTCGCAGCAGGCGCAGCCCCATGCCATCGCCCGCGGTCATGAGCGCCGTGGTCCCGCGCGAGTCGGCAGCTGGCGCTGCAAGTTCTCCGGCCGCCTGCCCAGTGGCTGCCAGCATGAACCGGATCGCACCGCTGGAATGCGGAACAAGCACCATGCCCGCATCCGCCGTCAACCCGTCGACGACGCGGGCGGTGACTTTCTTGCTCCAGGCCATGTGGCCGTTGGACGCGCGATGGGCGCGGACGCTGTTGTCGAGCACGGCGATATACACGTGATCCGCATCGGCGGCCAGACGGCCGACGAGGGGCATCCCCACCGGGTAACTCCACACGCGCCCGCCTGTGGATTGCCGGTACGCCGTGAGCCGGCCGTCGGTCGCCACGTAGATCAGGCCGTGCGCGGCGAGGATCTGCAGCGGGGTGGAGAGGCTCTGCTGCTGCCAGGTGATGGCGCCATCGGTGACACGCCAGGCCGTCATGGCGCCGTCTGCCGTCACGCCGAAGACGCGTTCTCCATCGACCACCGGCGGCAAGGCCAGCGGCGTGGACAACGGTGCGGAGCGCCAGATGGCTTCGCCATCAACCGCGCGAATGCCCTGGAGGCGCGCATCGTCGCCAAGCGCAAGAATCCAGCCGGCACGGAACACCAGCGGCACGGTGACGCGGCCCACCGGCAGACGCCATGCCGGGTGTCCCGTCAACTCCGACAACCCGTGGAGGGCCCCGTCAGCGGCCACAAAGACGCGTCCGTCGTGGACAAGGGGAGGGACGGTGGCGGCCAGTGGGGAGGTCCAGGCCGGTTCCGGATTATTGGTGGCCCACGCCAAGGCATCGAGCCGGGTCGGGGTGGCGACAAGGACCCGCGCCTCGCCAATCACGAGACGCACGGCGTCGCCAAACGGCAGGGCGCGGGTCCACTGCAGGCCGATCGGCAGCACGGAGACGCCGCGCTGCTGCGCAGACGGTGTCACGCGCACGGCGGCCACGCACAAACCGATCAGGATCGCGGTGGTGGCAAGACGGCGCACGCCTTATAATATCGGCTTTCCCACGATCGGTTGTTCGTGACACATCAAACCATTCTTGTTCTCGATTTCGGCTCCCAGTACACGCAGTTGATTGCCCGTCGTCTGCGCGAATTGTCGGTGTACTCTGAGATCCTGCCGTTCAACACGCCGCTTGAGGAGGTCCGCCGCCGCTCGCCGGTCGGGCTCATCCTCTCGGGTGGGCCACGGAGCCTCTCTGAGGATGGCGCACCGCGCCCGCCGGCCGGCATCTGGGATCTGGGGATTCCGCTGCTGGGCATCTGCTACGGCATGCAGGTGATCACGGAACACTTCGGCGGCACGGTCGCCAAAGCGTCCCATCGGGAATTCGGGCATGCGGTGATCGACACCACGACGTCGGCGTCGCCGATTTTTGCGTCGGTGCCGTCGAGCCTGAGGGTGTGGGCCAGCCACGGCGACTTCGTCTCCAAGGCCCCCGCGGGCTTCGCGGTCAGTGCGACCTCGGCGAACGCGCCGGTGGCCGCGATGCATGACGATGCGCGCCGGTGTTACGCGCTGTTGTTCCATCCGGAAGTGGTGCACACCGAACATGGCGGCGATCTGTTGAAGAACTTCGCCTTCGGCGTGTGCGGATGCACCGGCGACTGGACGATGGCGGGGTTTGTCGAGGAGAGCGTCGCGCGCATCCGCGCGCAGGTGGGGCCCCGTCGTGTGGTGTGCGGCCTGTCGGGCGGCGTGGACTCCACGGTCGCGGCGTTGTTGATTCACAAGGCGATTGGCGATCAGTTGACCTGCATTTTTGTCGATAACGGCCTGCTGCGACTGAACGAAGCCACGCAGGTGCGCGAACGGTTCCAGCGCCTGGGCCTGAATCTGGTGTTTGCGGATGCGGTCGACCTGTTTCTCGATCGGCTGGAAGGGATCAGCGACCCGGAGCAGAAACGCAAGATCATCGGTGCCGCCTTCATCGACGTGTTCGAGCAGGAGGCGCTCGCACTGGGGGATGTGGCGTTCCTCGCACAGGGCACGCTGTACCCGGACGTGATCGAGAGTGTGTCGGTGCGCGGTCCGTCAGCGGTGATCAAGAGCCACCACAACGTTGGCGGCCTGCCGGAGCGTATGAAGTTCGCCCTGGTGGAGCCGCTGCGGGAGTTGTTCAAGGACGAGGTGCGGGCCGTCGGCACCACGCTCGGGCTTGAGGATGAGTTCGTGTGGCGCCAGCCGTTCCCCGGTCCGGGCCTCGCGGTGCGGCTCCTCGGACCGATCTCCAGACCCAAACTGGATCTGCTGCAGCGGGCGGACGCGATCGTGGCAGACGAAATCCGCAAGGCCGGGCTGTACCGCAAAGTGTGGCAGTCGTTTGCCGTGTTGCTGCCGGTGCAGAGTGTCGGCGTGATGGGCGACGAACGCACCTACGAATACACGATTGCCGTGCGTGCGGTGGAGAGCCGCGACGGGATGACGGCCGACTGGGCGCGGCTGCCGCATGACGTCCTGGCCACGATCTCCTCGCGCATCGTCAACGAAGTGCGCGGGATCAATCGCGTGGTCTACGACATCAGCTCGAAGCCGCCGGCCACGATCGAGTGGGAGTAGGGATGGCCGAGTTCGTCCATCTGCACCTGCACACCGAGTTTTCCCTGCTCGATGGCGCGTGCCGAATCGGAGAACTGCTCGACAAGGTCGCCGAGTTGAAGATGCCGGCGGTGGCGGTCACCGAACACGGCAACATGTTTTCGGCGGTCACCTTCTATGACGAGGCGAACAAACGCGGGGTGAAGCCCATCCTCGGGTGCGAGGTCTATGTGGCGCCGGGCGACCGGCGCGACAAGTCCGGCACGCCGGGCGAGACCGCCAATCACCTGGTGTTGCTCTCCGAGACGACTGAAGGGTTTCATAACCTCATAAAGCTCGTGTCGTCGGGCTACACCGAAGGGTTCTACTACAAGCCCCGCATCGACAAGGCGCTCCTGGCGCAGCACAGCAAGGGGCTGATCGGGCTGAGCAGTTGCCTCAAGGGCGAAGTCGCGACGGGCATCCGCACCGATCAGGCCCGCAAGGCCCTGGAAGCCGCCGCCACGTACCGCGACATTCTGGGCCCGAACAACTTCTTTCTCGAGATGCAGTACCAGGGCATCGAGGAGCAGCTGATCGTCAACCGCGGACTGCTGCCGATCGCGCGGGACCTGAACATGCCGCTGGTGGCCACCAACGATGTCCACTATCTGAAGGACACCGACCAGCATCCGCACGACATCCTGCTGTGCATCGGCACGGGCAAAAACGCCAGCGACGAGAAACGTCTCAAGTACCACGGGGATCAGTTCTTTCTGAAAACCGTCGCCGAGATGGAGAAGGTGTTTGGCGACCACCCGGATGCGCTGAGCAACACCGTGCGGATTGCGGAACGCTGCCAGGTCGACATCCCGAAGAACGTGAACCACCTGCCGGACTTTGACGTCCCGCCGGGATTCACGACCGACAGCTACTTTGAGCACACCGTGCGGCAGGGGTTCGCGGAGCGGATGCACCGGTGGGAGGCAATGCTCGGTCGTGGCGAACTGCGGCGCACCGTCTCCGAGTACGAGACGCGTCTGCAGTACGAAATCGACATGATCAAGAAGATGAAGTACGCGGGGTACTTCCTGATCGTGTGGGACTTCATTCGTTACGCGCGCGATCACCAGATTCCGGTCGGCCCCGGCCGAGGATCCGCAGCCGGCAGTCTCGTGGCGTACTGCATGCGCATCACGGATGTGGATCCGCTGCACTTCGACCTCTACTTCGAGCGCTTCCTGAATCCCGAGCGTGTGACGCTCCCCGACATCGATATCGACTTCTGCGAACGCCGCCGCGGGGAAGTGATTCAGTACGTTACCCAGAAGTACGGCCGCGAAAACGTCGCGCAGATCATCACGTTCGGCACCATGAAAGCCAAGGCCGTCGTGCGTGACGTCGGCCGCGTGATGGAATTCCCGATCTCGGAAGTCGACAAGGTCGCGAAGCTGATTCCCGCCACGCTGGACATGACCCTCGACAAGGCGATCGAGGAAGTGCCTGCGCTGGCCGACCTCGACAAGAAGGATGAACGTGTTCGGGAGCTGTTGAAGGTCGCACGACGCCTGGAGGGCATGACCCGCCACGCCTCGGTCCACGCGGCCGGCGTCGTCATCGCGCCTCGTCCCGTGGTGGAGTTCGCGCCGCTGTACCGAAGCCAGAAGGACGAAATCACGACGCAGTGGGCCATGAAGGAAGTGGAACGCGTGGGGCTGCTCAAGATGGACTTCCTCGGCCTCAGCACGCTGACGCTGCTTGACGATGCCGTCAAACACATCAAGGAGACGACCGGTGACGAGATCGATCTCGACCAGCTGCCGCTTGATGATGCGAAGACCTATCAGCTGTTTGCCAACGGGCAGACGCACGGCGTGTTCCAGTTCGAAAGCTCGGGTATGCGCGAGACGCTGCGGAAGGCCAAGCCGCAGTGCCTCGAAGACCTGATTGCCTTGAACGCGCTGTATCGTCCGGGCCCGCTGCGTGGCGGGGTTGTGGACGACTACATCAACCGCAAACACGGCCGGACGGAGATCAAGTACGAGACGCCGGCCATGGAGCCGTCCCTCACGGAGACGCACGGCGTCATCGCGTATCAGGAACAGGTCATGCGGCTGGCGAGCGACCTGGCCGGCTTCACCCTGGGACAAGCCGACGAACTGCGCCGCGCGATGGGCAAAAAGGACGAAAAGAAGATGGCCGCCACCCGCGACCGCTTCATGTCCGGGTGCGCCGAGCGCGGCATCAGCGAGAAGAAGGCGAACAAAATCTTCCAGTTCATCGAATTCTTCGCCGGGTACGGTTTCAACAAATCCCACTCGACCACCTACGCGTTGCTGGCGTACCAGACGGGGTACCTCAAGGCGAACTACCCGCAGCACTTCATGGCATCGCTGCTCACGATCGAGTCGCAGGCCTCCGACAAGATCGCGTTGTATCTGGCGGAGTGCCGCGATCTCGGCGTGCCGATCCTGCAGCCCGACATCAACGAAAGTCAGTGGCAGTTCACGGTTCAGCCGGGCGGCGTGCGGTTCGGGCTGGGGGCGATCAAAGGCGTCGGTGAAGGCGCGATCCAGTCATTGATCGCCGCACGAACGGCCCTGGGCGGGCGGATCACCTCGCTGTTTGCGCTCGCCGAACACATGGACCTCCGCCTCGCCAACAAGAAGGTCTTCGAAAGCCTGATCAAGGGTGGGGCGTGTGACGTGTTGTCGCCCGGACAGGGCAAGGACTATCTGACCTGGCGTCCACGCCTGCTCGCCGGCGTCGACCGTATCCTCGACCATGGCAGCCGTCACCAGCGCGATCGCGACCAGGGACAATCCACCCTGTTCGGGGGCGACGATGACGCCGCGGCGCCGTTGAAGGATGCGGAGGTGCTACCCGACTGCGCGGCGCTCACCGAGACACATGCGCTGACCTTTGAAAAGGAGGCGCTGGGCCTGTACATGAGCGGGCATCCGCTGCAGCGGTATGCAGAGGTCATCACGGCCAGCCGGGCGCGCACGATTTCGGCGTTGACCCAGTCCGAACCGGATGTCATGGCCGCCGGGATCGTCAGCGGCGTGCGTCAGCTCAAAACCAAACGCGGAGACCGGATGGCGGCCTTCAACCTCGAGGATGAGGCGGGGAAGGCCGAGGTGGTCGTCTTTCCCGAAGCCTTCGCGAAGTACGGCACACTGGTAGCCGACGACGCCCTCCTGATTGTGCGTGGGAAGTACGAACGCGACGAGGAGACCGGCAAGATGGTCGCCAGCGAGCTGACCACCCTGGAGGCGGCGCGCGAACGGACCGTCCGGGAAGTCCAGATTCGGCTCTCCGGGCAGTCGGCGGCCCGCGACCGGCTGCGGTCGCTGGTGGCGGTATTTGAGCGGCACCCCGGAGATCGCCGGGTGGCGCTGTGTGTGGAACTAAATGAGGGGCTCGGGGGGCTGCGCGTCCGCACCGCCACCTCGCATCGCATTCGGCCCAGTGATGGATTCGTCCGAGATGTGGAAGCGATCTGCGGCGCAGGCGCCGTGAGCCTGAAGTAGGGAGATCCAAGATGCCGGTAGCCACATTGGAATTTGAAGAGCCTGTCGCGATTCTTCTCAAGGAGATCCAGGCCCTGCGCCTCATGCCGTCGACGCCCGATCGGCAGACGACCATCGCCCGGCTCGAAGCCCGCGTGCAGGAACTCCGCGCGGAACTGTTCGGGAATCTGACGCCGTGGCAGCGCGTGCTCGTGGCGCGCCATCCTGAACGGCCGGTGATGCTCGACTATGTTGACCGCCTCTTCACCGGGTTCACGGAACTGCATGGCGATCGGCGGTTTGCCGACGACAAGGCGATCGTCACCGGCATGGCCCACTTCCACAACAAGCCCGTGTTCATCGTGGGACACCAGAAGGGGACCGACACCAAGCAGAAGATTTACCGGAACTTCGGCTACGCAAAGCCGGAGGGGTATCGCAAGGCGTTGCGGGTCATGAAGATGGCCGAAAAGTTCAAGCGCCCGGTGATTGTGTTTGTGGATACGCCGGCTGCCTACCCGGGTGTTGAATCCGAGGAGCGCGGCGTCGCGGAAGCGATTGCGCTCAACCTGCGCGAGATGGCCCTCCTCGACACCACCATCGTCGTCATCGTCTGCGGCGAGGGTGGGTCGGGCGGTGCGCTTGGCATTGCGATCGGCGACCGCGTGCTCATGCAGGAGTTTGCCGTCTACAGCGTCATTCCGCCGGAAGGGTGCGCCGCGATTTTGTGGCGCGACTCGGCAAGGAAGGTGGACGCGGCGGATGCGCTCAAGATTACGGCGCCTGACCTGCTGGCCATGGACGTGATCGATGAAATCGTGCCCGAACCGGTGGGCGGCGCGCATCAGGACCACGCGCTGGCGACCGCGTTGATCGATGAAGCGATCGCGCGGCATCTCGCCGAGGTCTCGGCGATGACGTCGGCTGACCGACTCGAAACCCGCTACCAGAAGTTCAGGGCGATGGGCCGGGAGGGGCACGCGTTTGTGAGCGCGCCGCTCGCGGCTGCCTCGGAGTGATGGTCCGCAAGGTCTGGGAAGACGTTCCGAGCGACTCCGCCCAGAGCCGCCACCTCGCGGAGGCGCTGTCGATTCCTTCTGTCATCGCCCAACTGCTGGTGCAGCGCGGATTTGCCGATCCCGCCGCAGCGCACCGGTTTCTGCATCCTGACCTGTCCCACCTGCACGACCCCTGGCTGCTGACCGACATGCGTCCTGCCGTGGACCGCATCCGGCAGGCGATCGCGGCGAAGGAACGCATCATGGTGCACGGCGACTACGACGCCGACGGCATCACCTCGACGGCCATGTTGCAGCGCGCGCTCGAGATCCTTGGCGCGGACGTGGGGTATTTTGTGCCCGACCGGATGAAGGATGGGTATGGTCTGCAACCGGAGACCATCGCCCGGCTGCACGCCGACGGGGCCAAGGTCATTGTATCGGTGGACTGCGGCATCCGCGCGAGTGAGGCGGCAGACCACGCGCGCGCGCTGGGCGTGGATGTGATCATTACCGACCATCACGAGCCCGAATCGGCCATTCCGCGGGCGGTGGCCGTCATTAATCCGCGTCGCCCGGACTGTCCCTATCCGGAGAAGTCGCTGGCCGGCGCCGGGGTCGCGCTGAAGTTGGTGCAGGCTTTGCTTGAAGGCAGCGAGACCGGCCGTGAGTGGCTGCCGTCCTTCATCAAGATGGCGGCGATTGGCACGATGGCGGATGTGGTGCCGCTCGTCGGAGAGAACCGGGTCATTGCCCGCTTCGGGCTGGAGGGCCTGTCGCGCGGCCCACACGGTACGGGCCTTGAGGCATTGCTGGAGGAGAGTGGATTGACCGGCAAGCGGTTGGACAGCTTCCACGTGGGATTTGTGCTGGCCCCGCGGCTGAATGCCGCGGGACGCATGAGCCACGCCGGGATGGCGGTGGAACTGCTGCTGGCGCGCGGCCGCGATGCCCAGTCACGCGCGCAGGCGCGGGACCGCGCGCGGCAGCTGACCGAGGAGAACGCCCGGCGACAGGACAGCGAGGCCGGCATTCTGGCCGACGCCAAACGGATGGTGGAGAACGATCCGTCGATCGGGGGGCAGAACCTGCTCATTGTGGCAGCCGAAGGGTGGCATCGTGGTGTGGTGGGCATCGTCGCCTCGAAGCTGGTGGATCAGTTCCACAAGCCGGCAATAGTCATTGCGCTCGACGGCGGGATCGGTCATGGATCGTGCCGTAGCATTCCGGGGTTCGACATGCTCGGTGCGCTTGAAGCGCATGGCGATGGGTTCGTGAAGTTCGGGGGCCATCGGCAGGCGGCCGGAGTGACCGTGGAGGCGAGCCGGCTCCCGGAGATCCGACAGCGGCTCACCGCCTGGGCCAACGCACGGTTGGAGCCGTCGGACCTGTTGCCACGCCTCCGCATTCATGCGCCACTCGGCCTGCGCGAGATCACCGGGGACGTGGTGGACGGCCTGCAGCGCATGGGACCGTTCGGGATGGCGAATCCGAAACCTGTGTTCCGGGCAGCGCCGGTCGAACTGACGCAGGCGCCGAAGGTGCTCAAGGAGCGGCATCTGGCGTTGATGTTCAGGCAGGACGGCCGGTCGTTTCGTGGGGTCGCGTGGCGTCTGGCCGAGCGGGAGGGGTATCTGGCCGCCAATCGATTCGGACTCGAGTTGGCCTACTCGCTGGACCAGAATGAGTTTCGTGGGGAACGTGTGACGGAACTGACCGTGGCGGACGTGCGCACGCCGGCGCCGGTGGAGCCCCCGGCATGAGGTGGCAGACCGTCGCGCGCCTCGTCATTGCGGCCGTCGGAATCGGCGTGGCGGTGCTGGTGTATCTGCAGTTGCAGGTTCGGCCCGTCGCCGAGCCGGGGCCCGACGCGACTTTTCTGGATCCAGGTGTCGTCGCGGCAGCCGAGGATGGCCGTCGTCTGATTCTCGGGGCTGATGGCGGCGCGACGGTCACCATTGATTTCAAGGCGCTCCGGCAGCGTGCCGACGACACGATGGAGTTTGACGAGGTGTCGACGGTGTTCGACAAGGACGGCATCTCCCACCGGATCACCGCGGCGTCGGCGGTGGCCACCGGCAGGGCGGGGCCTACCGGCATGCAGCCCGCGCAGGTGGTCTTCAAGGGCAATGTGAAGCTGTCGGCCGAGAATGGCATCAGCGTCGAGGTCGAGGACGAAGCGACGTTCTACAACAACGAGCAGAAGACCGTCATCCCGGGCCGCATGTCGTTCACGCGCGGCCGTCTGTCGGGGGCCGGGGTCGGTGCGGAGTTGTTCATGGCACAGTCCGTGTTGTGGATGAACAGCGACGCCAGGCTCACGGTGGCGCCCGAGCGCGACGGCGACAGCCCGGTGGAGGCGAGCGCCACGCGCATCGGCCTCGCGGAGGCGGAGCACTACATGCGCCTCGAGGGCGATGCGGTGATGACCCAGCAGTCACAGCGCCTCAGCGCGGACAACGCGCGTGTGGCGTTTACGCAGGAGGGGCACGGCATCACGTTCATCGAGCTGCGCGGGAATTCGGCTGTGCGCTCCACAGACACGTCGGTGCGTCGGCCGAATCTAAAAGCGGGTGACATCAATCTCGCGTTCGCGGACGGCACTGGCCTTCTCTCGAGTGCGACCCTGGTGGGCAACGCGGCGTTGGAGATGCCGGGTGCCAACGGCAGCAGCACGATCTCCGGCAGTCAGATTGAGGCATCACTGGCACCCGACGGTGAGACGCTGACGAAGCTGCAGGCGTCGTCGCCGGTGGTGGTGACGCTGCCGGTGGAAGGCCCCCAGCCGGCCAAACGTGTCTGTGCGCAAGGATTGCAGGCCGACGGCGACAGCGCCCGGGGTTTGACGCGCGCCTATTTCAGCGGCGGGGTGGAATACCGGGAGGGACAGACGGGAGCCTGCGGGCGCGCGACGTCGGCGCGTGTCGCGACGGCCGAGACGTTGACGCTGGATCTGGAGGGCTCGCTGAGTTCCGTCAAGAGCGCACTCTTTCAACGCAGCTTCCGGGTGGTCGACGGTGACCTGACGGCCACCGCCGTGGACGGGCGCTACGACAGTGCGGCGGAGGCGCTCGAACTGCGGAGTCCGGCCGGGGCGACGCGGCCGAAGGTCGTGAGCCCGGATATGGACGTCATCGCGTCGGAGATCGATGCCAACCTGAAGACTGATGCGTTTGACGCGCGTGGTCGCGGGCAGCAGCGCGTGGAGTCCACACTCAAGCCGTCACCATCCGCACAGACGCCCGACACCAGTGTGGGACTGTTTGAACGGGGCAAGACAGTCACGGGCACTTCGGAGCGCCTGCAATACGACCGCACCGCCGGCACGGCCGTCTATTCTGGCGCGGTGTTCCTCGTGCAGGGCGACAGCCGTCTGGGGGCCGATCGGGTCGCGATGGATGTTGCAGCGGGTGATGTGACTGCGACAGGCACCGTGCGGTCGACACTCGTGATGGCCGCCGCAACGGGGACCGCGGCGACCAAGGCGGCACCCACCCGGGTGTCCTCGGACAAGTTGGTCTACACCGACAGCGCAAGGGCAGCCGTGTATAGTGGCGCGGCCACCATGGACACCGCCTCTGGCGAGAAGCTCTCGGGAGAACGGATTACCGTGACGCTCGAGCCGGTCGACCGGAAGTTGAAGTCGATGGATGTTGCGGCGGCAAAGGGCATGGAGGTGAGGGTGACGTTGCTCGAAGGCAGGTTCGCCATCGGCCACACCGTCGCATACGATGCGGCTGCGGACCGGTATGTGGTGACGGGAATACCGGCGAAATTCATTGCGCCGGCCAGCGAACCGGGGAAGTGCACCGTGACCACCGGCACCACGCTGCGGTTTTCGCGGACATCCGGCGTGGGCAGTGTGACCAATCAGGGCGGGGCGAAGGGAACGACGCTTCCGGTGAACTGTGTTGAGGTGATCAAGTAGTGGCGACGTTGCGGGCGACGGGGTTGACCAAGGCGTTTCATGGCCGGACGGTGGTGAAGGACGTCGACATCGAGGTCGCGTCCGGCGAAGTCGTCGGGTTGCTGGGGCCGAACGGCGCCGGCAAGACCACCACCTTCAGCATGGTGGTTGGCCTGGTCGCGCCCGATGCCGGCAAGGTGCTGCTGGACGATCTGGATGTCACGCGTGATGCGATGTATACGCGGTCCCGCAAGGGCATCGGGTATCTCCCGCAGGAGCCATCCATCTTCCGCGGGTTGACGGTGGAGCAGAACATCCTGGCGATTCTGGAGACGCTGCCGACCTCCGGGGACGAACGGCGCACCAGACTCAAAGGCCTGCTCGCCGAATTGGGGCTGACATCGCTGGCCAAGTCGAAGGCCTACACCCTGTCAGGAGGCGAGCGGCGGCGTGCAGAGATCACCCGTGCGCTGGTGAACTCGCCGAAGTTCATCCTGCTCGACGAACCATTCGCCGGGATCGACCCGATCGCCGTGGCGGACATTCAGAAAATCGTGGTGCACCTGAAGTCCCGTGGCATCGGGGTGCTCGTGACCGACCACAACGTGCGCGAGACGCTCAAGATTACCGACCGGGCGTACATCGTGCACGACGGGGCCATCTTTCGCAGCGGCACCCCCGAGGCGCTCGCGGCCGACGAGGACGTCAAGCGGATTTATCTCGGTGCGGATTTTCGACTGGATTGATTCCGGCGAATCCCGAATAGACTAGGACTGCAAGGACCGTACCGGCTGATGGCACTTTCACAAAAACTCTCCGCGCGGCTGTCGCAGAAGCTGATCCTGACGCCCTCGTTGCAGCAGGCCATCAAACTTCTGCCCATGACCACCGTGGAATTGTCGGAGTTGTTGACCCAGGAGATGGTCGAAAACCCCCTGCTCGAAGAGCTGGCCGACGACACCCCTGTGCAAGAGACGCCCCAGGAAGCCGAGGCCGAAGCCGCCGAGAAGAAGGCCGAGGAAAAGGGGGACACCTGGGACGACGCCGACTACGAATATTTCTTCGGCGAGTATCTCGACGACGGGTATCGTCCGAAGCAGGCCGTCGAGGTCCGTGAACTCCCGCCCATCGAGAACACGTTGTCCAGCAAGGGCTCACTGGCCGATCACCTGATGTGGCAGCTCGACCTGCAGACCACCGACGAAACGACGCGAGACATCGGCGAGGCCATCGTCGGCAATGTGGACGATGACGGCTATCTGGCGGCGTCGATCGACGAGATCGCGGCGTTGGGGCCGTGGCCGGTGGCAGCGGTGGAGCGGGCCCTGACTTACGTCCAGTCGTTTGATCCGATCGGCGTGGCCGCGCGCGACCCCCAGGAGTGCCTGTTGCTGCAGTTGCGCGCCCATGGGTTTGGCGGCTCGGCGGTGGAGACGCTGGTGCAGGAGCATCTGCCGCTGCTGCAGAATCACCGGGTGCCGGAACTGGCCAAGGTGATGGGGCTGACGCAGGAAGAGATCAAGGCACACCTTGAGGTGATTCGTCATCTCGACCCGAAGCCGGGCGCCCGGTATACGCCGGCCGACTCGCAGTACGTGATTCCGGACGTCTACATCATCAAGACCGAGGAAGGCTATCGCGCGGTCCTGAACGAGGACGGGCTGCCGCTACTGCGAATCAGCCCGGTGTATCGGCGGCTGCTTGACAAGGACAAAGGCACGGAGACCTCGGACGAAACACGCGCCTACGTGAAAGACAAGTTCCGCTCGGCGTTGTGGCTGCTCAAGTCGGTTGATCAGCGGCAGAAGACCATCATCAAGGTGGCAACAAGCATCATCACCTTCCAGCGGGAGTTCCTCGATCTGGGGATCGAACATCTCCGCCCACTGGTCTTGCGCGACGTCGCCAATGACATCGGCATGCACGAGTCGACGGTGTCGCGTGTCGTGAATAACAAGTACATGCACACGCCGCAGGGTGTGTACGAGATGAAGTTCTTCTTCCACAGCGGCATCAGCAGCTCGTATGGTGAAAACGTGTCGTCGGTCACCATCAAGCAGCGAATTCGCAAGATCATCGAAGCCGAGGATCCGAAGCGGCCCCTGAGCGACTCCAAGATCATGCAGATGCTCCAGCGCGAAGGCCTGGTGCTCGCCAGACGGACCATCGCGAAGTACCGGGAAGAGCTGAAGATTCCGACGTCCAGTCAGCGGAAGGTCTTTGTGTAATGTCCTCGTCAGTACCCGTGGCAGCGCTGTTGGGCGCTCGTGGGGCGGGCGCGGATCTGGAGTGTGACCTGCTGGCCGGCGCTGCCGGACTTGCACGCAAGATCACGCTGCCGTACATCCAGAAAACCGGACTCGCGCTGGCGGGCTTCGACGAGTACCTGCGCCCCGGTCGAGTGCTGGTATTTGGCGAAAGCGAGGTGCGCTACCTCGAACAGATGGACCCCGCCGCCCGCCGCGCCGTGCTGGGGCGCCTCCTCGGCCACGACTTCCCGTGTATTGTGCTGACGCTTGGCCTGGACGCGCCGCCTGAGCTCGTCGTGGAGGCGGAACGCGCGTCAGTACCGCTCCTTCGGACGACCGCGAACACGCCGACCACCATCGCCCGGCTGACCACGTTTCTCGAGGACCGTATGGCGGCTCGGGAGATCCTGCATGGCGTGCTGCTCGACATCCTCGGGCTCGGCGTGCTGATTACAGGGGAAAGCGGCATCGGCAAGAGTGAGTGTGCGCTTGACCTCGTGGGTCGCGGCCATCGCCTGGTGGCCGACGATACCGTGGAGGTCAAGGTGCGTGGTGAGTCCGTGCTCATCGGCACCTGCCCGGAAATGACGCGCGGGTACGTCGAGATCCGCGGGCTGGGGCTGGTCAACGTCACCGACCTGTTTGGCGTCAGCGCCACGCGGTCGTCGAAACGCATCGAACTCATCGTGCAACTCGAGCGATGGGAAACGGGCCGCGAGTACGATCGGCTCGGCCTGACGCTCGACACCCAGGCCGTGATGGGGGTGACCATTCCCATGGTCAAGATGCCCGTGGCGCCCGGGCGCAACGTGGCGATGCTGGTCGAGGTGGCGGCGCGCAACAGCCTGCTGCGCTCGCGCGGCCGCCACGCGGCGCAGCTGCTGGCGGAACGGCTCGAGCAGCGGTTGGCGCGGGCGGCCGACACATTTGATGACGAGCTTGAGGGAGAGGACTGATGGCGAGCCGGGCGAAGGTCGTCCCGCAGTTTGTGGTCGTGACCGGGTTGTCGGGCGCCGGAAAGTCACAGGCGATTCACGCGCTTGAGGATCTTGGCTACTTCTGCATCGACAATCTGCCGATCGCCCTGATCGGGACGTTCGCGGACTTGTCGGTCCGTGAGGAGGACCCGAAGCCACGTGTGGCGGTGGTCGTCGACGTGCGCGAAGGCCGCAACCTCTCGCGGCTCCCGGCCGTGTATCGCAAACTGAAACGCCGCGGAGACCTCCACGCCAGTCTGGTGTTTCTCGAAGCGGACGAGGACATCCTGGTGCGCCGATTCAGCGAAACACGCCGGCCCCATCCCCTGGGGCGCAAGATGTCCCCGGTCGAGGCCGTCAAGGAAGAGCGCCGGCAGATGGCGCCCCTCCGGGCGCTTGCGGACCACGTCATCGATACCTCGAAGCGCAGTGTCCACGAACTGCGTCGGCGGGTGTTCGCGCTCGGTGGCGACGGGACCGAGGAGAAACTGGTGGTGACCGTGCAGAGTTTTGGCTTCAAGCGTGGCGCACCGACTGACGCCGATCTGCTGTTCGACGTGCGGTTCCTGAAGAATCCTCACTTTGTGGCCAACCTGCGTCCGCTGACGGGACTCGATCCGAAGGTCGCGCGGTACGTCATGCGTGAACCGGCCGCCAAACGATTTCTCACGCTCACCGCCGCTCTGATGCGGTTCCTCCTGCCGCAGTACATCGCGGAAGGGAAGGCGTACCTGACCGTGGCGATCGGCTGCACCGGGGGCCGCCACCGCAGTGTGGCGATCGCGGAGGTGCTCGGGCGTCTGCTGAAGCGCACCAAGGGCGTGCAACTACGCGTCAGACACAGGGATGCTGCGGATGTCTGAGACAGAGAACTCCCGCGCGGTTGGCGTGGTCGTCGTGACTCACGGCGTCCTCGCGACCGAACTCCTCAATGCCGCCGAGATGATCGTCGGCGATCTCCCGCGCTTTGCGGCGGTGTCGATCGGCTGGCACGACGATGTGCCGATCGCCACCGAGGCTATGAGTCGCGCCATCGCGCGGGTCGACACCGGTCGCGGCGTCTTGTTGCTGACCGACATGTTCGGCGGCACGCCGTCGAACCTGGCGATGTCATTCCTGGAGCCCGGGAAGGTCGACGTGGTGACGGGCGTGAACCTGCCGATGTTGATCAAACTGGCGCGGGTGCGCGACGAACACGACCTGACGTCCCTGGCGCGCCTGGTGGGCGAGGATGGCCGCTCGGCGATTCGTGTGGCCTCCGATTTCCTGCGCGCGGATCGCCCCGGCGGGACGCACTCGTGATTGCACAGTCGGTGACGGTGGTGAATGCGCTTGGCCTGCACGCGCGCGCGGCCGCGCGTTTTGTCCACCGCGCCGGTCAGTTCCGCAGCCGGATTCGCGTGGCACGCGACAGCCAGACGGTCGACGGCAAGAGCATTCTGGGATTGCTGCTGCTGGCGGCGGCCCGCGGCACCGTGCTCGACCTCTCCATCGATGGCGACGATGAGGCACAGGCCATGGCCGCATTGGTGGATCTCGCCGCACGGGGATTCGAGGATCCGTGACCCGGAATCTCCGCCTGGTCGGGCGTGGCGTGGCCGCCGGCACGGCCATTGGCCGGGCGGTCGTGGCCGTCCGCGATGCCGGTCAGGTGCGGTACCGGCTCTCGGCGTCAGGCGTGGACCGCGAACGCCAGCGCCTGAAAGCCGCACGCACGGAGACCCGGCTGCAGCTCGAAGAGATCTCGACGCGTGTCTCGCGCACGGTCGGGCAGGCCCAGGCAGCAATCTTTGCCGCGCAGTTGCTGATGCTCGACGACCCCATGTTCACCGCGCGAGTCGACGCCCTCATCCGCACCGAACGCATCAATGCCGACTGGGCGCTGGATCGTGCCCTGGGAGAACTGCGCGATGTCTTCACGCGGGAAGGGGACGCCTGGCTGCGTGAACGCGCCGGCGATCTGGCCGATGTCGGCGGCCGCCTCCAACGCAACCTCCGGCCCGGCCGCGATCCGCTGGTGGACTTCGTCCGCGAACTCGACGGGCCGCTCATCGTGATCGCCGACGAACTCTCACCGTCGATTGCCGCGCAACTGGACTGGACCAAGGTCCGCGGGCTCGTGTGCGACGTTGGCAGTCCCACACATCACACGGTGATTCTGGTGCGCTCTCTGGGCATCCCCGCAGTCGTGGGACTCGGCAGCGCGACGCAAATCATCCTGCCCGGGCAGACAGTGGCCGTGGACGGCGCGACGGGCGAAGTGGTCATCGAACCCGGGGACGAGGCGCTGACGCGATGGCGCCAGCGGGCAAGCGTCGCCGAAGCGGCGCACAAGAAGCTGGACGAACTGCGGGCCGTGCCGGCGGAGACTGCCGACGGCGTGCGTATCCGTCTGGACGCCAATCTCGAGATCGCCGAAGAGGTGGCGCGTGTCAACGACGTCGGCGCGGAAGGGATCGGTCTCTACCGGTCCGAGTTCCTGCTGGACCGCGCGCCGGCCTCCGGGGCGGTGGACGAAGCGACGCAAACCGAGACGTATCGTCGTCTGCTCGCCGCGATGGCGCCGCGTCCGGTGACCGTCAGGACGTTTGATGCCGGGGAAGAGCGTTGGGAGGCCACCGCGAGAGCAGGCGGCCACCGCGAGCGATTCGGTCTGCGGGGCGTCCGGGCCGCGTTGCATCACGACGACCGCTTCAGAGGGCAGATTCGCGCGTTGCTCAGTGCCGCGTCGTCGGGGCACCTGCGCATTCTGCTCCCGTTTGTGACATCGGCGGCCGAAGCCCGGCACGCGCGCGCGCTGATTGCGGATATTGTGCGCGAGATCCCCGGCGCGCCGACCGTGGCGATTGGCGCGATGATCGAGGTGCCCGCCGCAGCGCTGATGGCCGAACATATTGCGTCCGAGGTGGATTTTCTCAGCGTGGGCACCAATGATCTGATCCAGTACACGCTGGTGATCGACCGGACTGACGAACGCCTCTCCGGCCACTACGAGCCGCTTGAACCGAGCGTCCTGCGCCTGCTCCGGATGATCGCGTCCGCGGGGCGCAGAAGCGGCAAGGACTTGTCGGTCTGCGGCGAGATGGCCGCCGACCCGCTGATGGTCGCACTACTGGTAGGCTTGGGGTTCCGGGCGTTCAGCATGACACCGGCGGCCATTCCCGTGGTCAAGCGCGCGCTGCGGGCGGTCGACACGAGACAGGTGGCGCGTCTTGCCCGCGAGGCGCTGGTCGCGGGATCAGCGGAAGATGTGCATGCGTTGCTGGCGCCCCTGGCTGCCGCAATGAGTGAGGAAGGACAGACGGCATCATGGATCAACCGGTAATTCGAGTGGAGAAGCCCTGGGGATACGAATTGCACTGGGCAAAGACGCCGCAGTATGTGGGGAAGGTGATCCACATCAACAAGGGGCACGCGCTCAGCCTGCAGTACCACACCATGAAGGACGAGACGATCTTCGTGTGGGCAGGCAAAATCCTGTTTGAGATTGACGTGAACGGTTCGCTGGTCAGTCGCGAGATGACCCCGGGCCAGTCCGTCCACGTCACCCCACCGACGATTCATCGGATGACGGCGATCGAAGACTCCGACGTGATGGAAGTCTCGACCAATCATCTCGACGACGTCGTGCGCCTCGAAGATCGGTACGGACGGAAAACTTAGGTCTCTGGCACAACGAGCCATGAAGGGCCGGGAGAAGAATGGACTTAGGAATCCCTGTTGGCCTTCAATGACTTATACGTGTCACTAATCGGTGTGTAAGAGAATGTGTAAGTAACTATCGTGTTTTTGACAGGGATTTGCTCGATCAAAAACACCTTCGCACATCAAGCTTGGTCAAAGATCAAAGAAAGATACGCGAGAGTAAGAATTCGGTTTTGACGCAGCTCTTTGATGTATCCGCACTAGGCATGTGTCGTTTAAACGACAATGGGTTGTCCGCAGCTCATCTCATCGCGTTCTCATCTCTGCGGGGGTCTGCCCTTGGCCGATCAGCACATCGACCCGCGGAAGCTCACGTTAGGATCTCCTTGGTCGTATATCTCTGCTTCGCCATCGTCCACGTCTCCTGTCCCTTTTATGAGCATTAAACATGGCCCAAAGATACCGGGTCAGGTCAAGTAGTATCGGTAGGAAAAAGGGGCAAAGCTGCTAGACTGATCCCGGTGATTGCAACCAGACACCCTTTGCCCGACCTGGTGCGCGCCTTTGCGTTGTTCGGCATCGCCGTGGTCAACGTGGACTTCTTCGCCCATGCCAGCTTCCGCGGTGTCATCAATACGGGATGGGACAGCCCGACGGACCGCATCCTCGGGTGGACCGTCGCGACGGTGTTCCTGCTCAAATCTTATTCGCTCTTCTCGCTGATGTTCGGTGTGGGCGTCCATCAGCAGATATTGGCCAGCGACCCACTCAAGGCCAACTTCGCGGGTCGCTATTCCCGACGAATGCTTGGGTTGCTGTTACTCGGGTTCCTCAATATCACCCTGCTCTTCTACGGCGATATCCTCGTCGTGTACTCGCTCCTTGGAACGCTGCTGTTGCTGTTTCGGAATTTTGAAGGCGCGAAACTTCGAAGATGGGCGATCGGCATCTATCTGCTGCAGATCACGCTCGCCGTGTTGATCGCCGCGAGCACCTGGTCGCTCACCCTCGTTGGCGCCGAGACGGTCTTGCAGGAGACCAACGCCGCAGCAGCGGCAGACGCCGCAAAACGGCTGGCCGGGTTTTCAGATCCTCGTTTCCTGACGGTAGCGGCTACCCGACTCGATGCCTGGACCTCGGATTTCGCGTTCATGATCGCCTTGCAGAGTACGGGCGCCCTGGCCTTCATGCTCTATGGGCTCTATCTCGCTCGCAGTGGCTTGCTCCTCGACACGAACTCGCCGCGCTGGTCTCGTGCGCGTCGTGTCGACCTGCCCATTGGACTGATACTCGCCGCGACTGGCGGTTGGCTCATGCTGGGAAGCTCCAGTGAGTTGGACCCGCCATTCATGACCGGTATCGCGCTAATCACCTTGGGGAGTCCATTCTCCACCATGGGATATCTCGGATTGATGGCCGCGTGGACGCAGCGCCCCGACTCTGCGCTGCGCACAGGATTGATCCGCGCGGGCGGAGCGTCACTGACGGCGTACTTGATGCAAGGACTGCTGATGTCCTTGATTTTCTCGGGTTACGGGCTGGGCGCGATCGGTAAACTCAACGCCGCCTCGTACATTCCGATCGGCGTGGCGGTGGCGCTGGTGTCGCTCGTATTTTGCGCCGAGTGGCGCCGTCGATATCGGCTCGGCCCTGTGGAGAGCGTTCTGCGGCGTTGGGTTTATCTGGGAAAGGACGGGACCTGACGGACTGGACTCAGCGATCCCTATTGGCCATCAATGACTTACACGTGTCGCCTCGCCGCTAAGAACATGAGTAGGTTGAACTCCAAATCTAGCTTGTTCGAGGCGGTTTACCGAATGGTCAATTGTCGTAATTTTCTCTGATGTACGCTAGCAGCTCATTTGATTTTCTCACAAAATCTTCCTGCAAAAAGACACGATCGTTTTGTTCAAGAAGAATAGCTCTACCAACAACCTCTTTGTACTTTTCAATATCAAAAGTATCTTGATTACGGAGGGTCTGAAAATTAGCGTACTCGTTCTTGACGTCGATAAAATCTGGACGTCCGGTCAAAGCGCTGATCATATCCGTACGTTTTTCCATCGGTACTTTGTCGATCTCTAGTCGAAAGTGGTCAATCCAGATCGGATCGTAGTGGTTGTACATGAAATACAAAAAACGCTCTCGCCGTGCGGTAAATCGGTCGAGCAACATCTCATATTCCTTGAGCATGGCGACAAACTTCTGATCGCGGAAGTAACGCAGCGCACCCGTGGCTAACATACTCTTGTAGGTCTCTTGCGTAGGAGACCAATTTAGCTTCAAGCTAAAAAGAACATCCGCATAGTAAAGATAGGGAATGTTACTCCGCCAGTTTGCCTCATCGAGCTCCGCGAGGCGCTTATACTCTTTCGCTCTGCGCGATTGAGTATTCATGAGACGGTTCATCTCTTTAAGCTCAAACTCTACGTCCCGCCGAATGTCTTGGATAAAGTCTTTTTCGCGCTGTGCCTCAAGGTAGTGCTCGCGTTGATTTTCTGCGAAAAATCCTAGCGTCACGGCAGCAAACAGCATCACGAACTCAACTAGGCGATGCTTGAGTGTCTGCGACTCCTCAAAAATCTTTGGCATTTGCAATTCCATTCTTCTCTCCAAAGTGTCCAGCCCGCTTTGATTGGTCCAGTGTTGAAGTTAGTTTAGACAGCCTTTTTGCCGGCTATAGAGATGATCCGAGGGCTGGGGGAAAAACGGACGGATTTGTAAGACTGGGCCCGCTTGGATTCGAACCAAGGACCAAGGGATTATGAGTCCTCCATGCCTCGGTGTGAATCTGTTTTTCCCGACTAAAACGGAATGTCGTCGTCGTTCGGCGCGTCGATCGGGCCCATGTCGTCGGAGTCGTGGCTCATGCCGCCGCCCCCGGCTGACGGGGCGCCGTAGGCGGCGCGCTGGGGCCGCGGCGCGCGTTCGCCGCCACCACCGCCGCCAGGCCCGCCGAGCAACACGACGCGGTCGGCGCGGATTTCGGTCGTCTTGACCTGCTTGCCTTCCTTGTCGGTCCACTCGCGCGTCTGGATCTTGCCTTCGACGTAGATCTGCTTGCCCTTCGTCAGGTAGGGCTGGATTGACTCTGCGGTCTTGCCCCAGATGACGATACGGTGCCACTGCGTGTCTTCGCGCTTCTGGCCGTCGCGATCGTTGAAGACGTCGGTCGTGGCGATGCTCACCGTGGCGACGGCGGTGCCGCCCTGGGTGAATCGCATCTCGGCGTCACGTCCGAGGTTCCCGACCAGAATTGCCTTGTTCACACTGCCCATGTCTGCTGCGTCCTTTGTCAGTTCGAAATCGTCGTCTTCTTGATGATGCGCGCGAGGTTCTGCGCGGCCATCATCGCTGCGCTGCTGTCCGGAAAGGACTTGCGCACCAGTTCCCAGTTGGCCTTGGCCCGTTCGGTCTGTCCGAGCTGCTCGTACGCCAGGCCCTGCTTGTAGAGGGCCGGCGCCTCCCATTCGGTGCCTTTGTCCAGCTTCAGGACCTGATCGTATGCCGCCACGGCTGCCTTGTATGCGCCCTTCCCGTAGTGCGATTCAGCGACATGGTAACGGGCTTTGGGCACATCCGGAGAGGTTGGGAACGTTTCGATGTAGTACTGAAAGCCGGCGATGGCGAAGTCGAACTGGCCGGTCGCGTAGTCGCCGAAGGCCGAGTCGAACGCGCGCTGCGGATTTTGCGGGGGAGGGGGCAGCTGCACGGAAGGTGGCGCCGTCGCGCCGGCGACGGGGGGTGGCGTGGCACCAGCGGCTCCGGCAGCCGTCGGGTTGCCCGGATCCCCGGGAACCGTCACAGGCGTGAGCATCGTGATGATCTGCGTCAGCAGCGTCCGCTGTGTCGCAAGCTCCTGCCGGATGGTTTCCATTTCGTGCGCATCCTTGGAGAGACTCACGTTGGTCGCATCCATCTTCTCGCGCAGGATGCGGGCGTTCTCCGTCAGGCTGCCGATCTGCACCCCCTGATCGGCGAACAGCTTCCGCGTGAGATTGGCCTGCTCATCCACGCGTGTGTTGACCGCCTTGAGCGCCTCTGCGAGTTCGGCAATCGCCACGCGGAGCAGCTGCGTCTGCTCCTGGAGCATGCGGAGGTCGGCAAAAATCTGCTGGTGTTCGCGGTTCTGCGCCGCCGCGGTCGCGGGGAGTGCCAGCAGGACAAGGATCAACAGTCGACGGGCCATGGCTCTATGTTACTTCCCGGTCACCACAAAATGCCCACGCCGGTTCTTGGCCCAGGCGGCTTCGTCGTGTCCCGGATCGAAGGGGAACTCCTTGCCGTAGCTGACCGTGCGAATCCGATCGGCGGCGATGCCCAGCGACAGCAGGTAGCTCTTGACGGCCAGCGCACGGCGCTCGCCCAGGGCGAGGTTGTATTCCGCCGTCCCGCGTTCGTCGCTGTGCCCCTCAATGGTGACGGCCCAGCTGGGATATTGCTTCAGGACGGCGGCGTTGGCCGCCAGCACGCGCTGGCCGTCGGCATCGACCGTGTCGGAGTCCAGCCCGAAAAACACGGGCGCCAACGGACTCTGACGGTTGATCTCGTCAGTGTCGAGTCCGGCCAGCGGGTCGGACGCGACGACTGGCGCTTCAAGAATAATCGGCGGCGGTTCGGGCACCGGCGCCGGTGGATCCGGCGGACGGTTCGGCGTGCTTTGGCCGGGGAACGACTGCGGCGTCGGAGGACCGGGCGTGGCTGGGACCGGAGCCTGTTTGCCGCCGCACGCGGCCAGCATCAGCGATGCAGACACCGTGAAGGCGGTGAGAAGGAGGCGAACTGCGGAACGATGTGAATGCACCATAGGGTTTAGCGGTGTGACCAACTGGGGTACTTGTTGTTGCCGGTAGTGGTCACGCGGCGTTCCAGCTTGCCGTCGCGACCGATGATGACGATGTGTTCCTTGCCCCACTGCGTGGTGACGAATGCAATGTGGCGGCCGTTGGGCGCGACCGACGGGCTCTCGTTGTTGCCCTGGAAGGCATCGGACAGATTGGTGATCTTGTTGGTGCCCAGTTCGATCATCCGGATCTGGTTGCCGCCGGGGACTTCCGCCGAGTAGGCGACGTAGTTGAACGGCGCCGGCGACCACGTCGGGCGGTCCACCTTGCCTCCGCCGGTGGGGAGGCGGGTCACGGGGCCTCCATCCGCGCTCATGATGAAGAGATGACTCTGCCCGGATCGTTCGGACGTAAACGCGATTTGCTGGCTGTTCGGCGACCACGTGGGGGCATTGTCGATGCCGGGGTGCGACGTGAGCTGGCGCAGGTCACTGCCGTCGATTCGCATGGTGTAGATCTCGAAGTTGCCGGTGCGGCTCGACGCGAAGGCGATGCGTGTGCCGTCGGGGGAAAATGCCGGCAGATAATTCTGCGCGTTGGGGGTCCCCCTGGCCGGACGCGTGGCTGCGCGCGCCTCGTAAATCGAGTGCAGCACGATGTCGGGAAATCCCGAGGTGTACGACGTGTAGGCGAGATACCGGTTGTCGGGGGACCAACTCGGCGCGATGTTCAGCGAACGATGCGGCGTGAGCCGGAGTTGCCGGCCACCGTCGTAGTCGGAGATGTAGATCTCCTTGATCGACCGTTCCTCAATCGTGCCGCCCAGGCGTTCGCCGTCACGGTCGGACGCAAACGCGAGCTTCGTGCGAGCCACACCGTCGAGCTGGAAGAGTTCCTTGTGCACCTCGTCGGCAATCGTGTGTGCGCAGTAGCGCGGGTCGCGCATCGTGCACGCATACCGCTTGCCGAACACGCTGGCCTTGCGCTCCACATTCATGATGCGCACTTCCACCGTCAGCGTCGCGTCCGTCCTGGACGCGTTGCCGACCAGCACCAGGTCCGCGCCGACTTCGTTCCACGTGGCGTAGGGCAGCGCCTCAGCTGAGGTCGCCGGGATCTTCGACGACGCGGTGCGCGCGATCATGGCGAACTCGCGTTCAAACTCCAGGTCGTCGTACAGCACCTGCGAGACGGTGCCGGCCGCCGTGCGCAGGTCCGCATCCGCGCCGGTGATGACGAACTCCGCGAATCCCAGCCGCGGGGCGCGGCCACTCTCACCGCGCACGCTGATCGCCACTTCCCGTTGCTGGTCGAGTGGCGTGGTCGCGATCGCATACATGTCGGGCGCGCCCATCGGCAACGCCGGCACGAGCAAGGCCAGGCCGCAGACGGCGGTGATCGCCACCCGGTGATGCACGGTCAGTCTGTTACTTCTTCTCATAATCAAATCTCAGTCGCACGATCAGTTCCGACCCTTCGTAACTCGCGGGGAGCGGGGGCAAACGGGCATTGCTGAGCGTCCGCCGCGAGGTCATTTCCAGGGAGAAGTGCCGGCTGCTTTCGATCACCGTGGCCGGCACCGTGGTGCTGATCGACCCGTCCCGGCGAATACCGAACCTGAGGACCACGAACCCGGCATCGGGTTGAAACCGGTCCCAGACATGGGTGATCGAGTTCTTGAACTTGGCGACCCATTCGGGGTCGAACGCATTCAGGTCAACCGCGTCGCCGCCGCCGGCGCCGCCGCCAAACGTCAATCCATCGGCTCGTCCCTGTGCCCCTGTATCGGCCGCGGCGCTTCCGGCCTGCACCTGCGCCCCGGTCACCGGAGGCTTGGTCGTGGCCGCCGGTGGCGCCGTCGACTTCGGCGGTGGTGGCGTGGGTTGGGCCGTCACCGTCGTCTGCGGTGGCGGCATCTGTTCGGGCCTCGTGCTGGCGGGCGGCTGCGGAGGCTGGGGCCGCGGTCGTTCAACGGCCTGGTCGATCTGTTTGCCTGCAATCGGCGTCGACCCAGTCGATCGCTCCCCGACAGACCCGCCGAGGCTGATGACCATGACCTCGGCCTTGTCGGGTTGGGCGCCAAGCCACCCTGACGGGAGAAACAGGGCGATCGCGAGCCCGGCGACGTGAATCCCCAGGGACCAGCCCACCAGCCGCGAGAGGCCACGGTCATCCGGCATCCTGGCTGCCAGGATGTCGCTGACGTCCGCCCGCACTACCGGCGCCTCCCGTCCGGAGGTGCCAGCACTTCCATCACGTTCCTGACGCCTCCGGCCTTCAGCTCGTCCATAACTTGAATGACCTCCTGATGGCGCAATTGGCCGTCTGCCCCGAGATACACGTCCTGCGACGCCCGGCCCTGCAACTCCAGCCGCATCCGTTCGGCCAGGAGGCTCAACCGCACCCGTTCGCCGTTGACGACCACGTACTGGTCTTTGGCGAAGCTCAGCGGGATGGCCACATTGATGGGTTCCGCCGTGACCGGCTGCGCGCGGCGCGACTGCGCGAGCTGCACGCCGAAGCCCTGCTGCATCATCGGTGCGCTCACCATGAAGATGATCAGCAGCACGAGCATCACGTCCACCAGCGGCACGACGTTGATCTCGGCAAGCGACGTCGACACGCGCTGCCCACGCCCCCGTCGTCCCCGGCCCGAGTTGTGTGAGACCTGTTCCACCTTCGGCATCGTGTCCTCCGGTGGTTACGTGAAGTTCCGCTCGGCGATGTTGAGGAACTCGAGCGAGAAGTCGTCCATCCCGCCGGCGAAGTGTTTCACCTGGCCGGTCAGGTCGTTGTAGTAGTAGACCGCTGGAATCGCGGCGAAGAGGCCTGCGGCCGTGGCGATGAGCGCCTCCGCGATGCCGGGGGCCACGACGGCGAGACTTGATGAGCCTGTTTCGCCGATGCCCTGAAACGACGCCATGATGCCGACCACCGTGCCGAACAGGCCGATGTAGGGCGTGATGGACGCGGTGGTCGCCAGGAAGCCGATGCGCGATTCCAGCCGGCTCAGTTCAACGGTGGTGGCGCGCAGCAGGGCGCGGTCGAGACCGTCGAGACTCTTGAGCATGGGCCGCGAGCCTTCACCGGCCGCGCGCAGTTGCGCGTTCAGCTCGGCATACCCGGCTTGGAAGAGCCCGACCAACGGACTCGCCGGCAGACTCGCGCACACCGACTGCACTTCCGAGAACTTGCTGCTCTTCCGGAAGATGTCGAGGAAGGTCGCCGTCTGACGCTGCGCCTTTTTGAACTGCATCTGCTTGTGGATGATGATGCCCCACGAGATCGCAGAGAAGAGCAGGAGGACGAGCAGGATAAACCACGCCAACGGGGACGCGTGGGCGATGAGCGACACCAGATCGGTGCTGGATGCAGTTGGGGGAGCTGTAGCCAGATCCCCAGCGGGATCCTGTGCCTGAAAGGCCAGGATCAATGTGCCAAACGTGCGCAACAAGACCTCCGTCGTGCGATGCGGATAGTGCGCCGCTGGGACAGCGCGATGTCGAAGAAGGTACCACGCAGGGTGGAGTGAGTCAAAGGTTTGCTACGATGCGGCATGGTGCGTTTCCTCGCCATTCGCAACCTCGCGGTGATCGATCATCTCGAGATTGAACTGGCACCAGGCCTGACGGTCCTCACCGGAGAAACCGGCGCCGGCAAATCGATGCTTGTGGAAGCCATCGATCTGCTGACCGGTGGTCGCGCCAGCGCGGATTTGGTCCGCACCGGCGAAGACACCGCCACCATTCAGGCCATCTTCGATCATCAGGGTCATGAGCGTCTTGTCCGTCGTGAAATCTCCGCGCAGGGCCGGAGTCGCGCCTTTCTTGATGACGCGCTGGCCACCACCACGGCCTTACGGGATTTCGGCCGCGGACTCGTGGACCTGCATGGGCAACACGAACATCAGTCCTTGTTGGACCCTGTGGAACACGCCGGGCTTGTTGATGCCTATGCCGATCACCCCGCACTGGTGGACGCCGTGGCCACCGCGTATGAGACGTGGCGCACCGCGGCCAGCGCTCTGGAACGCACCCGCCTGAGCGCGAAAGAGAAGGCCGCGCGAATTGAGTGGGTCACCTTCCAGTTGCAGGATCTGGATCGAATTGCCCCCAAAGCGGGTGAAGACGAGGCCCTTCTCGCCGAGCGGCAGGTCCTCGCCAACGCGGACCGCCTCACGCGACTGACCACCGAGGCGTTCGGGCTGCTCTACGACGGTGAAGCGGCGGCGTTGTCCTCGCTCAGCGGCGTCTGGAAACGCCTGTCGGATCTCGCGGCGCTGGATGTCCGGTTTGCGCCGTATCTGGAGCAACGCGACGAACTCCGATCGAGGCTCGAAGATCTCGCCTTCATGTTGCGTGACTATGCCCGCGACCTTGATGCGTCTCCGGACCGCCTGCAGCAGGTGGAGGATCGTCTTGCCGTCCTTGAGCGCCTCAAACAGAAGCACGGGCCGTCGCTCGACGAGGTGGTCGCCAAACACGGCGCGCTGCAGGCGGAACTCGACGCGCTGAAGGCGAGCGACGAGACAGCTGTCCTTCTGGAGCAGAAGGCAGAGGAGGCGGCTGGTCGATTCCGGACGACGGCTGGGAAGCTCTCGGGGGCGCGGAAGACGGCCGGGCAGAAGCTCGCGAAGGCTCTGGAGCAGTCGCTCGCCGAGTTGGCGATGCCGACGTCCAGAGTGGAGATTCGTGTCGACTGCTTTCCGGATGATCAAAGCCGTTGGACGACCGCCGGATGTGACGCCCTGGAGTTTTATCTGTCGCCAAACCCTGGTGAGGATGTTCGGCCACTCGCCCGAATTGCCTCGGGCGGCGAGTTGTCGCGAATCATGCTCGCCATCAAGACGCTGGCGACCCCTGACGAAGAAGGCCGGACGCTTGTGTTCGACGAGGTGGACGCGGGGATCGGTGGGGCAGCGGCCGACGCGGTCGGCGCCAAACTCCAGGAGCTCGGTCGCCGGTTCCAGGTGGTCTGTATTACGCATCTCCCGCAGATCGCCGCGCGAGGGGATCACCATCTGCACATCGCCAAGCAGGTCAAGGGTGGCAGGACGGTTACGTCGGTCACTCGCCTGAAGGCGGAGGAGCGGGAGGTCGAACTTGCGCGAATGATCGCCGGCGACCACGTCTCGCCGCAGGTGCTGGCGTCCGCCCGGGAACTCCTCCAGGCTCGGAGCGAAAGCGAAAGCAGGGCAAAAGGCGAAAGCGAAAGGCCGACTGGGACGAAAGCGAAAGGGAAGCGTGGCGCGTAAGTATCTCGTTGAAACGTTCGGCTGTCAGATGAACTTCCACGACGGCGAGCGCATTTCCGGCCTGCTCGAATCTGAGGGCTACGAGCCCGCAGCCTCGGAGGCTGAGGCCGATCTGCTCGTGCTGAACACCTGCTCGGTGCGCGAACGTGCGGAAGAGAAGCTGTATTCACGTCTCGGGGAAATCCGGCTGGCTGCGGCCTCATGCGATCGGCAGCCGCAGATTGCGGTGACCGGATGTGTGGCCCAGCAGGAGGGCGACGCGCTCCTCACGCGCAATCTGCCGATTGATGTGGTGGTCGGCACACAGGCGATCCGCCAGTTGCCGGCGCTCCTGACGGAGGCCAAAGCCCGGCAGACTCCACGCGTGGACATCAACCCGTATGAGGATGTCTCGTTTCCTCTCGGCGTCGCCAAAGCCTCAGACCCGACGCGCGCCTGGGTCACGATCATCGAAGGCTGCAACGAGTTCTGTTCGTTTTGCGTGGTGCCGTATACCCGTGGGCACGAGCGGATGCGGCCCGTGGCCGACATCCTGGCGGAAGTCCAGCGCGCCGCCGATTCGGGGCGCCTTGAAGTGCAGTTGCTCGGGCAGATCGTCAACCACTACCAGGCGCCTGATGATCCCGGCTGCGACTTTCCGGAGTTGCTGCGAAGGGTCAGTCAGATCGACGGGCTCCGGCGCGTCCGATTTGCCAGCCCCCACCCGCGTCACGCCTCCGATCGGCTGATCGAGGTAATGCAGTCCACGCCGAAAATCTGCCGGCATTTTCATCTCCCTGTGCAGTCGGGCTCAAACAGGGTGCTCAAGGAGATGCGGCGCCGGTACTCGCGGGAGGAGTATCTCGCTCTCGTCGACCGGCTCCGCGCGGCCATGCCCGACATCTCGGTCTCCACCGACATCATCGTCGGATTCCCCGGCGAGACGGCGGAGGATTTTGAGGCGACGCTCGACCTTGTACGGCGAGTCGGATTTTCGTTCATCTACTCGTTCAAGTACTCGCCACGGCCCAACACCCTCGCAGACAAACGCATGGCCGATGATGTGCAGGAGTCGGTGAAGACGAGTCGTATCATGACCCTTCAGCAGCTGCAGGCGGAGATTCAGGTGTCGTTGTTCCAGGCGATGATCGGCCGGACGGTGGAGCTGCTGGTCGAGGGCCCGTCCAGACGTCGCGACTGGGAAATGACGGGGAAGACCCCCGGCTGGGTGACGGTGAATTTTCCAGGCCCCGCGACTCTGGTTGGCCAACTCGTCACGGTGCGGCTGACCGCCGCCGCACCAAACAGCGTGCGCGGAGAACTGGTGGAGGCTGCGAGTGCTCATTGAAATGGTCATCAAGGGATTGATGGTTGATCCCTTGACCAACCTGCCGATCATCATCCTGCGTGATGAGACCAATGAGCGTGTGCTGCCGATTTGGGTGGGGCCGGTCGAGGCCAATGCGATTGCGCTCCAGGTCGAGAATGTTTCGACGCCACGGCCGATGACGCACGACCTGCTGCGGCACGTGATGGCGGAGCTTGGTGGCAGACTCACCCGCGTCATCATCCACGACCTTAAGGAGAGCACCTTCTACGCCTATCTCGAGGTGGAGCGGGACGGCGAACGGCTCCTCATCGACGCGCGGCCGAGCGACGCACTGGCGTTGTCTCTGCGCACGAAGGTGCCCATCTTCGTCAACGTCAGCGTCTTCGAGCATGCCCGAGGCGCTGACGTGGCACCGCAGCAGGTCGATCAGGAGCGTTTGCAGCGCTGGCTGGAGAGTCTCGACCCCGACGATCTCGGCTACACGATGTAGTGGGTGTAGAATCCCTGCAGCCGATGATCATTTCCATCGCCAATCAAAAAGGTGGTGTCGGAAAGACGACAACCGCCATCAATCTCGCCGCAGCCTTTGCGCTTCGTGGCCGTCGCACACTGCTCATCGACCTTGATCCGCAGGCCAACAGCACCATGTCCTACGTGGACATGGCCACCGTCGAGCAGTCGGTGTACGACGCGATCACCGACAAGAACATCGCATTCACCGACATCATCAAGACCTCGTCGCAGCCCAACCTCTGGGTGGCGCCGTCACGGATTGCCCTCGCCAAACTGGAAGGGAAGCTGGTCGGGGAACTGGACTCCCACTTCAAGCTCAAGGACAAGCTCGCGGCAGTCGTGTCTGACTTTGACGTGGTGGTGATCGACTGTCCGCCGGCCTTGGGTCTGCTGACCGTCAATGCGCTTGTGGCTTCCACGCACCTGCTGATTCCGATTCAGTCGTCCTACTTCGCGCTCGAGGGCACGGACGATTTGCTCGAGACGATCGAGAAGGTCCGGATGCGCGCGAATCCTGACCTGCGAATTCTCGGGGTCGTGATCACGATGCACGACAAGCGGACGGCCCTGGCTCGCGACATTCGGGCGCAGATTGACAAGGTGTTCGGTAGCAAGGTCTTCAAGACCGTCATCACGAAGAGCGTGCGACTCGAGGAGAGTCCCGCCTACAAGGAATCGATTTTCAAGTTTGCGCCGGACTCATCCGGCGCCACCGAGTATTACCGACTCTGCGAGGAGGTCATGGATCGTGTCTAAACGAGGATTGCCATCAAACCTGAAGATGCGCCACGACGAGCACTACGTCGACGCGCTCACCAATCCCGCCGGCGCGCCCATTGGACGGATGATCCCGATCGATCAGATCGATCCGAATCCCGATCAACCGCGCCAGGTCATGGGCGACCTCTCCGAGCTCATGGCGTCGATCGCCGAGAAGGGGATTATCGAGCCACTCGTCGTTCGGCAGCGTGGCGGCCGCTATCAAATCGTGGCCGGTGAGCGTCGTTACCAGGCCTCCGTGCAGGTTGGCATCCGTGAGCTTCCGGTCGTCATCCGGGACGTCGACGACAACGAGATCATGGAGGTTGCGCTCGTTGAGAACATCCAGCGCAAGGACCTGAGCCCGTTTGAAGAGGCGGAAGCCCTGCATGTGCTCGCTGAGCGCTGTGGGTATACCCACGAGGACTTGGCCCGCCGAATGGGCAAATCCCGCACGGCTGTAACAGAGTCTCTTGCGTTGGCGCAGATGCCGGTTGAGGTCAGGAATTTGTGTCGGCTGGCCGACATTTCATCCAAGTCGTTGCTTTTACAGATAGTTAGGCAGCAGGATCCGCAGAAAATGATCGCGTTCATCGAGCGCCTGACGCGGGACGGCTCTGGGGCTCCGGTTACTCGTGAGCAGGCCAGAAAGGTGGCTGCAAAGCCCAAGCCTGGCCGGCCGAAGGCGTTCGTCTTTCAGTATCGACCGCCAACAAAAACCTTCAATCTGAAGCTCCAATTTAAAAAATCAGACGTCGACAAGAAGGAAGTCATCTCGGCGCTCGAGGGCATCATCGCCGAGCTCCGAAAGGGCTGAGCTCGGCGTGTGCTGAGTGCACTGTGCACGAGTGCTTGGTGCGGTGCTTGGTGCTTGGGTGCTGAGTGCTCGGTGGCTTGCTCGGTGCTGGGTGCAACGTGCTCAGTGCGCGGCGGCTTCGCGCCGCCAAGGCAGCGGGGTCGAGTCGTGGTGTTCAGGGGTATCCGCGGCCGATTCACTGGGTTGCATAAATATTCAGGCGGCGCCGATTCTCGGGCCAGGGGTGCCAGTCGTGCAGGCATGGGGCTCCGGCAAATGAGGCGACCGTTTCGGCGTGCGTAGGTGGCCGCACCGAGCACAGAAGCGCCCTTTGGTCCTGCCCCAGAGCACTGTGCACTGAGCTAACATGACATAACATTTCTTATCAGACGTTATGGAATTGGCTAAAACAAGGCCCCTGTGGATAACTTGCGAACGCCGTCAGGCTCGGGCCTCCGTGATATCGTCAGAAGCCTCACATCCCGCTGAATGCGCACCCTCGATCGCTACCTGATTCGTGAAACCCTCGGGCCCTTCGCACTAGGTCTGGTCCTGTTCACGTTTCTGATCGCGATTCAGCCGATGCTCACCACGGCCGAGTTGCTAGTCTCCAGGGGCACGCCGATGCCGACCGTCGGGTATCTGCTGTTGACCCTGTTGCCGCATGCGCTTGGGTTGACCATCCCGATGGCGTTCCTGGCGGCAACCGTCATGGCGCTCGGCCGGCTGTCCGGTGACCGCGAGGCTGTGGCCCTGCTGGCCTGTGGCGTCAGCCCGCTCCGGATCCTGCGACCCGTCCTCGGCCTCGCCACCGTCGCCGCCGCAGCCACGTTCTACGTCCTGGTATGGCTGATGCCCCAGGCCAACCAGACCTTTGTGGAAGCCCTGTTTGAGCTGACCCAGAAGATGGCGGCCCAGGACGTCAAGACGCGGATGTTTTACGAGGGCTTTACCGGCAAGATCATCTTGGTCTCCGACCGGACGCCCGACGGTCACTGGAAGGATGTTTTGCTGGCCGACACCTCGCAGCCAGGTCGTCCGGCCGTCCAACTGGCCGACACAGGTCAGCTCGTGATCGACGACCAGCGCCGGCTCGTGAACATCGTTCTCGATAAGGTCTCCGGCTACCAGCCGATGCCGAACACCGGCGAATACCAGCTTCAGCGGTCCGGCCGAGAGGTCACCCAGATCGACCCCAACGTTGTCTTTGGTGCCGCACTCGGCCAGTCGCGGGACCTGAACGCCATGTCGCTGGCGGAGCTCGACGAGGCGGCCGCGCTGAAGGTCGCCAGCGGGCTGTCGCCCCACAACGAGATCATGTGGAAACAGCAGCGGTTCTCGTTTCCCGTGGCCTCGCTGGTGTTTGCGCTGATCGGCCTCGCGCTCGGACTGCACACCCGCAAAGAAGGCAAGATGGCCGGATTTGCCATCGGCATTGCCGTCATCCTGGCCTATTACGGGGTGATGGCCGTGTTTGAAGGGCGCGCAAAGGCCGGCCAGTTTCCCGCGATTTGGGCCCGCTGGATGCCCAATATCATCCTGGGCCTCGCAGGCGCCGCGTTGTTGTGGCTGAAGATGCAGGGCACCGGACGCGGCATCGAACTGCGGATGCCGACTGCGCTCCGCGCCTGGTGGCCAGGCACCCGCGCCGCAGGCACCACCGCCGGGGCCACGCCCGACGGCCGCGCCCCGGTCGTGCTGGTGATCCGGCTGCCCCAGTTCACCCTCTGGCGCCCGCAATTGATGGACCTGTACGTCGGGGGCCGCTACCTCCGGACCATCGCACTCGCCTTCTTCGGCCTCCTCTCCCTCTACTACATCGTCGAGTTCATCGAGATGTCGGAGAAGGTGCAGAAAGGCAACGCGACGCTCGGGATGGTCGCCGAGTACTTCTATTACGCGACGCCGACGTTTGTGTATTTTGTCGTGCCCCTGTCCACGTTGGTCGCGGTGCTGACGACGTTCGGCGGATTGACGAGAACCAACGAATTGACCGTGCTGCGCGCCTGCGGCGTCAGCCTGTATCGCACCGCAGTACCGCTGCTGCTGCTGGCGGTGGTGTGGAGCGGGATTCTTTTTGTGCTGGAAGACCGCGTCCTGGCGCACTCACAACGCAAGGCGGAGGTCCTGAAGGATGTGATCCGCGATCGGCCGCCCAAAAATGTGAATCTCGCCAATCGCAGCTGGCTCATCGGCCGGAAGGGACCGATTTATCACTATGCGGTCTACGACGCACGGCATCAGACACTGTATCAGTTGTCGGCATTCGAGACGGTGCGGGCTCCGTTCCGCCTGCTGAGTCACACGTGGGCCGCGCAAGTCGTCTTCCAGGATGGCGAGTGGCGAGCGACCGATGGCTGGGTGCAGACGTTTGCCCCGGATGGCACGGCGCGCCGAGAGAGGTTCACCACCCGTGTGCTGTCCCTGGATGCACCGGAGGACTTTGGCACCGAGCAGGTCGAAGCGTCGTTGATGAATTACGGCGAACTCAGCGACTACATTGAACGCCTCGGAGAGAGCGGATTCAGCATCGCCGAGCACCAGGTGGAACTCCACCGGAAACTCGCCTTTCCATTCGTTACGCTTGTGATGACGCTGCTGGCGGTGCCGTTCGGGGTGACGACGGGGCGGCGGGGCGCGCTCTACGGAATCGGTCTGGCGCTGACGCTCGCGGTGTCGTATCTGGTCATCTCGCACGTCTTCACCGCGTTCGGCAATGCCGCGCTGCTGCCGCCGGTGTTGTCCGCGTGGGCGACGAACCTCTGTTTCACGGCCGGCGCGCTGGTGATGGTGTTTACCGTCCGGACGTGATCTCTGCGGGCGCCTGTGGGGCGTGCAGAGAGACGGCTGAGAGACGCACCGTTCCCGACGCCCCGGAGGGCGTATTCGGTGCGTCCACCACAAACAACAGCGACTGAAGGCGCGCGGCCACCGGCCGTCGCGACGTCTCACGTTCGGCAGGCGAAAAATCAACGAGCCGCACGAGCACTTCACGCGGCGTGGTGTCGGCATACACGGATCGCACCCATCGTTCCCCGCCGCCCGCGTGTTCCGGCAGACGGACCTGCACCGAGAACCGCATCGGCCGATCGGCCTCAACTGTGAATCGGATCGCATCAAAACTTTCCGACGGATCCAGTGGGTGCGCCAGCGCGGCGTACTGCCCGGGCGCCGATCCCTTCGCGAGGGAGAACAACCACTCCGTGTGGTGGCCATCAGCGCGCCAGCTGGTCGTCGTTGCCGGATGGTGTTCCACCAGCCACTGTGGGGCCGAGGCGCCGGTGGCAATGAGGATGGTGCGACCGGGCGGCAACTCGGGTTCGGTGGGTGTGGCCGACTCTTCCTGGGACGCCACGAACACCGGCGCACTGACGATCCACGGCACGTCCTGACCGGGCCACCGTACTTCAATGCGGTACAGCCCAGGTTCGCTGACGGAGGCCCGGGCCTTCCCCGCCGTTGCCACCAGTTCCCGCCCCCGATGCCACACCGAGACGACGGCGTCCGGGGCTCCCTCCGCCGCCGCTTCGACGACGTCCGTCGTGCGCGTCACTGTGAGCACGGCCGGCGCGGCAATCGCGGTGACGGCGGAATAGGTCTGCCCCGTCCGCATCGCGTGGAGGATGCGCGCGGCGTCGCGCGCGGCGTCGCCACTGGGCGGATCGGGAATCCATACGCCCTGCACCACCGTGCGGAACATGTCCTCGTACGACGGCCGCGCAAGAATGGTGCGCGCTGCCCGCGGCTCGCTCTGTTCGTCAAGGCCGATGCGCGCGTGTGCATCAACGGCTGCGAGGCCGACGATGGGGCGGGACCGCGCCCAGGAATCCCATCGGCGCAGGGTGGATTGTGGACGTGCAAACAGACTCGCGATCGCCGGGGCCGGTCGGACGACGTAATGCAGGGCCGCCTGCATCAGCCGACGTTTGGGATCGTCGCGCCATTCCGAGTCCGCATTGATCCACTCAATCCCGTCGGCGGTGCGGCCGGTCCATCGCAGGTCACGCTTCCGCGAGTCCGGATGCGCCGCGATGGTCCAGGCACCAAGACGATGGGCGTCCTCGATCACATCGCGCGATTCGCCGCCCAGCGGATACGGCGCGGCGTCGCGCAGCCCGAGCACGACCAAGTGTCCCTCTCGCGTGGAGACCTCGACACCATCGATGACCAGCACGCCGTGCCGGTAGGCCGGCGCCTCGGGTGGGCGCGCGGCATCCCCGTGGTCCGCAAGAATGACGAACTGCAGCCCCGCGTCGGCCGCGGCCTTCGCCACATCGTCAATGCTCCCGCTGCCGTCGGACCGGGTGGTGTGAATGTGGTACGCGCCAAACACGGTGGTGGGCGGCGGCGTGATTGCCAGAACGGTCGTCGCGGCCGGCAGCGTCAGTCCGCCGTAGAGGATGACGACGGCGGATAGCGCGGCCAGCGTCATCAGCAGTGTGCGCTTCACGTGGCTGGTCTTATGTTACTCCCGCGGGTGAAAGTTGTCGTAGACCTGACGGAGCCGGGCTTCGAGGACGTGGGTGTAAATCTGGGTCGTCGAGAGGTCGGCGTGTCCGAGCATCGCCTGAATCGCACGCAGGTCCGCCCCCCGCTCGAGCAGATGGGTCGCGAATGAGTGCCGCAGGACGTGCGGGCTCAGGTGCGCGCGGATGCCCGCCTTCGCGCCGTAGTTCTTGAGAATCTGCCAGAACCCGCCACGCGACAACCGCCGCGCGCCGCGGGCGCTGACAAACAGCCAGGGCCCGTCCTTCGTGGCCGTCAGCGCCGGCCGTGACTCCCGCAGGTACCGCTGCACCCATCCCACCGCGACGTCTCCGAGCGGCACGAGCCGTTGTTTGCTGCCCTTGCCCAGGCATTGGATGTATCCCTGGGTCGCGTGCACGTCGGTGAGCCGCAGGCCGACAAGTTCCGAGACGCGGAGACCGGTGGCGTACAGCACTTCGATCAGGGCGCGATCCCGGAGTCCGCCGGGCGTCTGCACATCGGGCGCGGCGAGCAGCGCATCCACGTCGGCCGTCGACAGGAAATGAGGCAGTGCGGCAAACAATCGCGGCGCGTGGAGATCCTCCGTCGGGTTGTCGGTGATGTCGTTACGGAGACGCAGATACTTGTACAGGCCGCGGACGGTCGCGACCAGCCGTGCGGTGGACGTGGGCGACAAGCCGGAGGTCATGGCGACGCGCACAAACGCCTCCAGCGCCGGACGATCGAGCGTGCGCAGGTCGAGGTTCCGGCGACCCGTGTACGCCTGCAGGCGCGCAAGGTCGCGCCGGTACGCCGCCAGCGTATTGCGGGCGACGCGCCGCTCAACATCAAGATGCCGCAGATACGCGGCGACAGGATCCATCGGTTTGCCTTCCCTGCTCCAGAGGTTTACTCTACGTCCAATTTCGTCATGCCTCATCACTCGAAGTGGCAGTACCTGCCGACAGAAGCCATCAACCCGGCGTCGCTCTCCATCGACACGATGCCGATTCTCGAGATCGTCGATCTCATGCTGGCGGAGGACAAGAAGGTTGTCGCCGCCGTCCAGAAGGAACGTGAGCGCATTGCACACGGCGTGGAGATCATTGCGAGCGCCCTCAAGAAGGGCGGCCGATTGATCCTTGTTGGGGCCGGCACCTCCGGCCGGCTCGGCGTCCTTGAAGCGGCGGAAATGCCGCCGACGTTCAGCACCAAGCCGGAACTGGTGCAAGGCCTGATGGCCGGCGGACAGGAGGCCGTGTTCCGCGCGCGAGAAGGCGTCGAGGACAACTACGAGGAAGGTGGCCGCAGCCTGTCGCGTCTGCGGGTCGGCAAGAAGGACGTGGTGGTCGGCGTCTCGGCCTCGGGGATCACACAGTTTGTGCGCGGGGCGTTGACGGTCGCGCGCAAGAAGGGCGCCCGCATCATTTTTGTCACGTGCTGGCCGGGCACCGAACTGCAGAACTACGTGGATCTGATCATCGCGCCGTCGGTCGGCCCCGAAGTCATCGCGGGATCCACGCGGCTGAAGGCCGGCACCGCGACCAAACTCGTGCTGAACATGCTGACGACCGTCTCCATGGTGCGCATCGGCAAGACGTACGGCAACCTGATGGTGGACGTGAAGACGGGATCCGAGAAGCTCAAGGATCGGGCGCAGCGGATTCTCTCGATGATTGCTGGCGTCGAGCCGGATGAGGCGAAGGCCCTGCTCGTCAGGGCCAAATGGAACGTCAAGGTCGCCATCGTCATGAAGAAGGCGGGCCTCACGCCGACGCAGGCCGCCAGACGGCTGCGCACGTCCAGTGACTCCATCCGGGAGGCGTTGGGCGAAGACATCGACACCCAGTTGCGATCGTTGCTACAACGCTGACGCCGCGTCGCGATCGAGGCACACCGCGACGTTGGGATGCGCCTGCAGGAGTGATGCGGGCACTCGAGTCGTGATCGGCCCGTGCAGCGCTCGGGCCACGATGCGCGCCTTGGTCTGGCCGGTGGCCAGCAGGATGATTTCCCGCGCCCCGAGAATCGTGCCGATCCCCATCGACAACGCGTGGGTCGGCACACGACGCCAGTCACCTTCGAACAACCCGGCATTGGCGCGACGTGTCGCGGTGCGCAACCGGACGCGATGTGTGCGAGCGGCGAGCGTGGGCCCGGGTTCGTTGAATCCCAGATGACCGTTCCGGCCGATGCCCAGAATCACAAGGTCAAGGCCGCCGACGCGCTGGATGCGCGCGTCATACGCCTTCACCTCGGCACGCCAGTCCTTCGCCCGTCCGTCCAGGACGTGCGCCCGGCGTGGAGGCAGGTTCACGTGGGCAAACAGGTGCGTGTCCATAAAGGTGCGATAGCTGCCGGCATCGCCCCGTCCCAGGCCCAAAAATTCATCAAGGTTGAAGGTGGTGGCCTGCGAAAAATCGGCGCGGCCCAGCTGATGAGCGCGGACCAGGGCCCGATACAGCGGCACAGGCGTCAGGCCGGTTGGCAAACCGAGCACAAGTGAAGGATGAGTCCGAAGACACTCAAGCACGCGGGTGGCGGAAGCGCGGGCGGCCCGGTCGGCCGTTGAATACGTCGAGATGTGCATGACTACTGTTCGAAATACGTGGGAATGACCAGTGTCCCGTCAGCGGCGGCGAGCGCCAGACTCACGGCGCCGGCAGCCGGTTCCTGCGTCAGTGGACACACCACCGTACCTGGGCGCTCACTGATCAGGGCCTCGGTGACGCCAGTGCGCAGCCGCGGGACGGCGCGGAAGATGCCGCCGGCGAGAATGACTGGTCCGGTGGTCAGACCCAGCCGATCGGCGACGGCCAACGCCGCCAGACTCAGTTCGTGTGCGCCGGTGGCGATGAGCCGCTGTGACCACTCATCGCCCTCGTTGGCTGTGGCTTCGACCAGCGAGGCGATCGCCGCGACGGTCGAGGGCTTGAAGCGACCGTAATAGACCTCACGCACGAGGTCCTGCGGCCGCGCAACCTGATAATGCGCGAGCACGCGCGGGGTCAGCGGTGTCGCGGGGCTGCGGCCGTCCGAGGCGCGCAGCACCGCACGCAGCGCCTGCCGGCCAATCCAGTAGCCACTGCCCTCGTCACCAAGCACGTACCCCCACCCGCCGGCGCGTGCGGCACGGCCCCGGTCGTCCCGTCCGTACGCAATGGACCCGGTGCCGGCAATGATCACGACGCCAGGGCCGCCGGGGGCACCGGCTTCAAGCGCGATCAGGGCATCGTTGACGACGACCACGGGGCACCGTGGCACCAGACGTGAAAGGATGCCGCGCACGATACCGGCGTCCTCGGGACGATCGACGCCGGCCATGCCGATGCAGGCGCTCGTCGGCCACGCGTCCGCCTGCAGCGTGGCGGCCTGGATGACTTCGTGGAGGACCTTCTCGACCTGCAGCTCGCCGGCGTTCTGGAGGTTGGCGCCAGGACCACGCGCTTCTGCGAGCAGGGTGCCGTGCGCATCAGTTATCTGGCACACCGTCTTGGTGCCCCCTGCATCAATCCCCAGCACGGCCATCGTGAGTGTCAGCGTATCGCATTGACACCCCGCGAAGGCGGCTGGTAGCGTGTGAAAGTTCTGATGTCTGCTGCTTGGCGCCGCTGGTTCCCCCTCGTCGTCGTGATTGTGCTGCTCGGCGCGTGGCGGCCGGCGACGCACGTGCAGGCGCAGGCCCAGGTGCAGGATGATGTGCGCGGGTTGTGGGTGCTGCGTTCGACGCTCACCTCGCCAGAGCGGATCGACGAACTGATCCGGTCTGCCGTGGACGGCGGCTACAACACGTTGCTCGTGCAGGTGCGCGGGCGCGGCGATGCGTATTACGCCAGCCGCATCGACCCCAGGGCCGACGACCTCAGGACACAGCCGGCCGGCTTTGATCCATTCGATCTGACGATCGCGCGCGCGCACAAGGCCGGGCTGAAGGTGCACGCCTGGTTCAATGTCAATCTCGTCGCGAGTGCGACGACCGTCCCGCAAACACCCGGACACATCGTGGTGCGGCAGCCAGACTGGCTGATGGTGCCGCGCGCGCTCGCGGGGCCCCTGTCGCGCCTCAACCCGCGCAGCGAAGGCTACCTGTCGCAGCTCGCCCGCTGGACCCGAAGCCAGAGCGCCACCGTGGAAGGACTGTTCCTGTCACCGGTTCCGGAGGCGTCGCAGCAGTACACCCTCTCGGTCGTCCGCGACCTCCTCGATCGATATCCGGTCGACGGCCTGCATCTCGATTACATCCGCTACCCGACCGCCGACTTTGACTACAGCGCCGCCGCGCTTGCAGCATTCCGCGCCGATCGTTTCGCGGACGTGGTGCCGGCTGAGCGCGAGCGCCTCGATCGCCTGGTGCGCACCGACCCGACCGCGTGGACCCGCATGTTCCCCCAGCAGTGGGAGGCCTTCCGGCACGCGCGTCTGACGCAGCTGGTGGAACGGCTCCGCGCGCTGCTGGTTGAGGCGCGGCCCGGCGCGTTGCTGTCGGCCGCGGTGGTGCCTGTCGCGGCGGACGCACGGCGCCTGAAGCTGCAGGACTGGTCCGCCTGGGCGGAGCGCGGCCTGCTCGATGTCATCTGCCCGATGGCCTATGCCACGGATGTCCGCGACTACGCACGGCAGCTTGATGATGCGGTCGCGTCGGCCCACGGACGCCCGGTCTGGGCGGGTCTCGGCGCGTGGCGCCTCATCGTGCCGCAGGCCGCCGAACATCTGCGCGCGGCGCGACGACGGGATGTGGCCGGCGTGCTGCTCTTTTCCTACGACAGCCTCCAGGCCTCGACGTCCCCGCGCGGCACCTACTTCACACGGCTGCGTCCGGCGCTCCTCGCGATCAACAATCAGCCGTGACCTTCGCCCGTACGCTCGCGGTCATGACCGAAGGGCTCGACCGCAGAGCCTACCCGGCCATCGTGTGTGAGGTCGGGCGCGCTGACGGCCCACGCTGGCGCCACGCGCTCGGAACGCTCACCTACAACACGGATGCCCCGCCCTGCCGGGAGTCCACCGTGTTCGATCTCGCCTCGCTGACCAAGGTCATTGCGACGACATCGTTGACGATGCGTGCGGTGCGGGATGGACGGCTGAGCCTGTCGTCGCTGGTGCGTGACGACATCACGGTGGCGCATCTGCTCGACCACTCGTCGGGACTCCCCGCGCACCGTCGCCTCTGGGAAACCGTCACCACTGCTGTCGCATTGCGCGAGGCGGTACTCGATGTGCCCCAGGAGCGCCCCGCAGGGATTCAGGCGGTGTACTCGGACATCGGTTTCATGACGCTCGGCTTCCTGCTTGAGGCCTGCATGGAGGCACCCCTGGATCAGCAGTGGCGCGGAGTATGGCCGCACGCCGGGGATCGGCTCGACTTTCTCCAGGCCCCGTCGACGTGGTCAGCCATTGCGCCGACGGAACGCGATTCCTGGCGCGGCCGGCTGCTGCAAGGCGAGGTCCACGACGAACATGCGGCATTGCTTGGTGGTGTGGCCGCGCACTCCGGGCTGTTTGGTAACGCCGCTGCGGTTGGCCGTTTTGCGGCGTCGGTGCTCGAGTCGTTTCATCGAGAGACGTGGCTGGCCACGCCATCCGAGATGCATCAGTGGGCCTGTCGTCGACCCGTGCCCGGCAGTTCACGTGCACTCGGGTGGGACACGATGCTGCCGACATCGTCGTGCGGTACACGGATGTCGCCCACGGCGATTGGCCACACCGGTTTTACGGGGACGTCGCTGTGGATTGACTGGGAGCGCGATTGCTACGTGGTGATCCTCACCAATCGTGTACATCCGACGCGCACGAATGAGGTGTTTGTGCCGATGCGCGCGCGTCTGCACGACGCCATCGCCGAGGATCTCGCCTAGAAGTTTCCGCGGCCGCGTCCCCCCGGCCCTCCAGGAGGGACAGCTCCACCGCGCCCCGGTGCCTGTGGCTGACCGATGCCGGGCTGGACGCCTTGACCCGGCGCCGCGCCGCGCCCGGGGACTCCGCCGGGAGTGCCGCCGCGTGCGCCACCCGTACCGCCACGGCCGTCGACCGGAGCGCCCGCGCGACCAGGGGGTTGTCCACCACCACGCGCGCCCTGGCCCATCAGGACATTGGCCGTCTGTACTGTGAACTGCCAATCCATGTAGCGCTGCTGATTCTGGTAGACCCGAATGGAGGTGTCCGGACTCGTGCTGTACACCCCCTGAAAGCTCCCGACGATCTGGGTGCCGACCTGGGAGCCAGGTCCGACGCCGCGTGCTCCCGCAGCCCCGGGAGCCTGTCCGCCCATCGTGGTCGGGGTGCCACCGCCACCGGCGCCGCCTGGTGCACCGGGCCCCAGCGGCACGCCGCGACCGGCGTTGGCCGGCTGCCCCGCCGGCAGAAGGCCGAAATCCGTGCCGGTGATGGGGTCCTTCCACTTCTTCCGGAGGTACTTCCCGTCAGCGAGGACGTCGACATTCGCCGGGAGCACGTTGTTGTTCTTGCGGGCGTACAGCGCAATCGCGCGGGCGTACTGGTTGCCCCGGAAGATCAGTTCCTCTTCCTTCTCCCGGATGGATTGCTGCCGCCAGGTGGGCCACATGGCACTCATCCCGATGCCCATCACAGCAATGACCACGAGCAACACGACCATCGTGAAGCCGCGGTCGTCAAACGGGGAGGAACCTTGACCCTCTATTGGCATGAACGTAAGATCCTCCAAGACTCGCATGGTACCACGCCGCTCCTTCCCAACTACTCGGCTTGGCCTTTTGACGCTGACCCTCCTCGTGTCGGTTTCCTGCGACAAGGTGCCGCTGCTGGCTCCGGCCGGGACCGTCATCACCCTGGTCTCCACGACCAACACGCTGCCGGTCAACGGCGCGACGGACATCGTGGCTGTGCTGATTGAGAACGGCTCCACGGGCACCGGGGCGAACGCGACGACCGCCTCAGGCACCCCGGTCCACAACGGGACGCTGGTGTCGTTTACCTCCACGCTGGGCAGGATCGAGCCCTCCGAGGCCCGTACCAATAATGGCAAGGTGACGGTCAGGTTTACCGCTGACGGCCGGTCCGGCACCGCGACGCTGACTGCCTTCTCCGGCGGCGCCAGCAAGACGCTCAGTGTGGTGATTGGCGCGGCGGCGGCGGAACGTGTGCTCGTCAGTGCAACCCCGACCAGCGTGCCGGCCAACGGTGGGACGGTCACCGTTTCCGCTCGCGTCGAAGAAGCCTCGGGGAATCCCATCGCGGGTGTGCCGGTAGCGTTCACCACAACGGCCGGGACACTGGGGACGACCTCAGCCGTGACGAACTCGTCCGGAGTGGCGACCACCACCCTGGTCACGTCTGCGGCAGCAACCGTCACGGGAAGCGCCGGTGGAAAAACCGGTACGGCAGCCATCACGGCCCGGACGGCGGCGACCGTCTCGCTCACAGTCCCGTCGGGTGGCCAGACTGTAGGGGCCCCTGTGAGTTTCACCGTGACACCGAGCAGCGGCGCCACCCTGTCAAATGTAGTCGTTAACTTCGGCGACGGCCGTACAACCTCACTCGGTACCATCAGTGGCGCGACCATCGTCTCGAACTTCTTCGAGAGTGAAGGCATCTACACGGTGCGTGTGACAGGTACTGACGCCGACGGTGGGGCGGTCAGCGCATCGGGTAGCGTGGCAGCGGTGGGGTTTGCCATCTCAGTCAGCAGCACACCGGCGTCTGGCACCCAGACCCTCGTGGCTGGTGACGGCCTTGTCTCGTTCACCGTGGCGGCGTTGCCGACCGGAGTGTCGTTCCACAGCGTGGACTGGGACTTTGGGCAACCGGCCAGCCCGAACAACACCAAGTCGACAAGTACACTCTCGACCAATCACAAGTACACGGCTGTAGGAACGTATACCGTCGTCGTGACGGTGCGCCCCAGCCACGGTCCGTCGCGCACGGCCTCACTCCAAATCGTGATTCAGTAGGCGCCCGGTCGGGGCGGCGTTATTCCCAGTCGGCATAGCGGGTGCCGTCGAGCGCCACCCCTTCGGACGCGCTCTTAATGTCGTAGATGCCCGTTTCGGTCGACGGCCGGCTGGGATCCGGCTCGGCTGGGATCGTCGTCCACGAGTCCTTCGACCGCATGATCGGGTCGATCGGCACATCGCGCAGGTACCCCTCGCTCACCAGCGTCTGAATCGATGCGGGGTACTGCCCTTTGTCGGCGTAGTACTGGTCTATTGCGTCGCGCATGCTGCGCAAGTTGGCTTTGAGCGTCGCTTCCTGCGCCGCGCGAATGGACGTGCCGTACTGGTTCATGGCCACCGACGCCAGGATCATGATCAGCGAGATCACGACCAGCAGTTCGATCAACGTCCAGCCCTGCTCGCTGGATGGCGGCGTGTGAGTCGTGGTGCGCATGGTTACCAGTCCTTGTATTTGGTGCCGTCCAGCGCAATGCCGTCCGACTTCGAGTAGACGTCAAACACGTTCTGACCACCCCACGCCGACGACTCCTTGGAATCCTGATACGAGCGCATGCCCCACTCGGCCGAGTGTGTCATGGGATCGATGGGGATGCGCCGCAGCAACTTGATCTTCGAGCCGCTGGCGTCGTTGTTGCGGGCCACGCCCTCGACAAGAACCGTCAGCGAGGCCGGGTACCCTTCACTGCCAAAGGGGACCTCTGTCGGCGCGATGATCTGCGTGTCGGCGTAATCCTTGAACTTGTCGATGGCCGTACGCATCTCGCGCAGCGCCCGGCGCAATTCAATCTCGCGCTGCCGTTTGACCGTGACACGGGCCAGCGGCAACGCCGCCGACGCCAGGACCATCAGCACGGCGGTGGTGACCAGCAGTTCGATGAACGTAAAGCCGGCCACTTGGCGAAAAAACTCCCGCCTCGTCATCCGCCGCTTCGCCCATCCGCTCATCAACCCACCCACCAACCCATCTGCCCACCCGCCCAGCTACTTGATCGTGACCGTCGTCGGCGTGAACTGCAGCGGCACTTGCTGCCCCGTCGCGCTCATTGCCACTCCAGCCAGGGCAATCTGCGACTGGCCTGGGCCGACTGCTTCAAACACGATCGACGCCAGGAGGCCGTTCCCCGTCGCACCGACCTTGTCGCCAGGTCGCGTGATCACAAGGTCGATGCGGCCGGTCGCCGGGTCAATCAGCGGCGAAAACGATGTGGCAGCCCCATCGCCGCGCATCACCGTGCCCTCGTTGACCACAGTCGCGCGAAGCACCGCAGGGTTGTACGTCACTGACAGTGTCACCGACTGCATGTTCGTCGCGTTGGTGACCGTCAGCGGCATTGTGTACGGTTGCCCGCCGACCTGCCATTCCGAACCAGGGGGGACCAGCTCGATCCTCGCAGGGTCCGAGGACGCCGGTGCCGGAGCTGCCGCGCCTCCTGGACCGATCGGCACGATGCCGACGGCCCGGCCTGCGGGCGGCTGTGCCAAGTCCGTCGGCGGCGCTTGAGCAGCGGCCGCAGGTGGTGCGGTGGTGACTCCACCGCCGGCCAGCGACTGCTCCGTGATGAGCGGCGGCTGTGACGAAGCGCCGAAGTTGTTGCCGGTGCCGACATACATCGGCGCCAGGTCAGCCGGCGTCAGTTCCTGTGACCGCAGAATCCGCGGCGTGATAATCATCACGATATCGCTGGCACCAACCGTCGTTTCCGCGCCGCCGAACAGGGACCGCAGGAACGGGATGCGATTGATCCCCGGCATGCCGCGCACGGTCGCGCGGTCCTCTTCCTTGATCAGACCGGCCAGCAGATTCGACTCGCCATCACGCATACGCAGCGTCGTCACCGCCCGGCGCGAACCAAACGACGGCAACGAGGTGCCCGCAACATCGACGTTCGGACCGACGCGGCTGCTCTCCACTGTGATTTCGAGAATGATCTCGCCGTCGAAACTGACGCGCGGCACGATGGTCAGCACAACGCCGACTGTTCGGTAGTTGAAGGACGTCACCGGCGAGTTCGCGATCGCACCCGGCGCCTGTGCGGCGAAGGTCGTTGTCGGAATCGGGATTTCGTCGCCGAGGTTCAGCTGGAGGTTCGCGCGCTCCTGGCCGCGGAGCTGCGGCCGCGCGAGCAACTTGGTATTTGTATCCGACTCGAGCAGCCGGATGAGCGCCGTCGGGACGGAGGCATAAAAGTCGGACGTGCTCACGCCCTGGCTGATGGTGTTCAGGTTGAACGGCGGTGGCGACACTGGAGGAAAGGACGCGCTGGTATTCGGCGGCGCGACTTCCGGCGACATCGTGAAGCCAAGGGCGTACTGGTTCAGGTTCAGGCCGAGCTGCTTGACGCGCTGTGTGTCAACTTCGAGGATCTCGACGTCGATCAGGACTTCCGCCTTCGGCTTGTCGTTCGCGCGAATCAGCTGATCGAAGATCTGCAGCACAGGCTGCGTGGCGCGCACGGTGAGCGCATTGGTGTTCTTGTTGAGCACGACCTGCGGGCGCACACCCGGCACCTGCTGGATCAACTGGGACAGGAGCTGCTGCATTTCCTGCGCCTCGACGTGTGACAGATAAAACACCTGCACAAACACATCGTCGTGCGCCGTCCGGCCGTTCGAGTCGGAGCCGTAGACAAGGATGCCACGCGGGTTGATGACCTTGAACGTCAACGAGTTGGCGTTCAGCACCTGATGAAGCGCCGACTCCAGTGTCTCGCCCTGCAGGTCAATCGAATACGGACGTGAAAGCTGCGGGCCGATGTTCGGCTGTTCCACAAACGAGATGTTCACCCCGACGAATGCGCCGATTGACGTCAGGATTTCACGGACGGCGGTGTTAGTAAAGCGAAGGTTCACCGGCGCGCGCGGCTCGGCGAGTACGGGGATTGTGGAAATCTGCCGCGACTGATCGCGCAGCGTGTCCATCCGTGAGGGCGACCGCAGGGCCTCAATCTCCTCGCGCAGTTTGCGTTCAATCGCGACGGCCTTGGCGGCGGCGAACACGTTGGCGGGGTCGAGGTCAGCGGCAAGCCGGTATTCGGCGGCGGCGGCCGACCACTGTTCCTGTGCCTCCAGCTCGTGCGCGCGGGCCACATGTGCAGTCGAGGCGGCCGCAGTGGCCCGCTGCAACGCGATTTTGACGTCGATGCGCCCCGGATCGGACGCCAGCGCAGCCCGATAGTAGGCCACCGCCGCATCCCAGTCTCCACTGTTGGCGGCCGACTGCCCCTGGCGCACGGCACGTCCTGTGGCACACCCGCCCACGGTTGTCAGAGCCAGAACCAGTACGACACTTCGCTGCATTCGCGTTCTCACCACCAGAACTCCTTCATCCCACTCATCTGCGTCCTACTGCCCCGAGAGTCTGATCGTCTGTTGACCCCGCCCGTCCGGATAGGACATCACAATCGTTTCCAGCGCCACCTTCACCAGACGGAACCGACCATCCACCAGGTCGCCTTCACGCGCGACCACGATCTCCCCGCCAATGCCCAGCGCGACCACCTTGCCCAGTCGCTTTGGATCCTCGACGTATCCAAGGAACTTCACTGGAATCTGCGGCAGCGGTGGTGGCCCACTCGGTGTGGGCGTCGTCGGCTGCGGCGGAGGCGGCGGTGGTGCTGCCGGCGCCGGTCGCGGCGGAGGTGGAGGCGCGCCGAATCCGAAGGGATTGCGCGCGGCCGACGGCTGCTCCGGTACCGGCTCAAGGTCCGAAAGTCGAATCGGCTCCAGCAATCCCCCACCTGCTGCCGACCGCCCTCCCGACACGGGTGGCGCCGGTGCCGGCGCCGGAAGAATCGGCGTGGTCAGTGCATTGGACGCCACAGGCGGCGTCTCAGTTGCCCCGCCGCCGGCTTGCGTGTACCACACGACGAGTGCGACGACGATCAATACGCCGAGCAGGAGCAGTTGCCGGCGTTGTTCCGCCGGCGTGGAGGCCGCCAGTTTCACTGGCCGCCTCCGGGAGCAGAGCGTGAATAGTAGGTGGCCACCTGGAGCACCACTTCGAGGGATCCGCCTGAGCCTCCGCCCGGCGCTCCCTGCACGCGCCCGCTCTGGCCCAGCTTGACGCCCTCGACGACGAAGAACTTCTCGGAGGTTTCGAGCAGATAGAGGAATCGTCGCACACCGGCGTATTCACCGGTCAGCGTCACGTCGGTGCGCCACCGCATGAGGGGGCTTCCCTCCACTTCCTCCGGTTCGAAGACACTGCTCTGGTGCGAGATGCCGGTCTCTCTGGACAGGGTGTCGAGATCGAGATACAGGAGTGTCCGCGCTGCGGAGAGATTAGCCGGCAATACATCAGCGTAGAACTTCCTGAGTTCCTCGCCGGCGCGCGTCTGACTGGCTTTGGTGTCGGTGGCGATGCGGGCCATACGGTTGGCCTCCGCCAACGCCATCTTGACGTCCATCGCGCGGTTCTCGTCATTCACAAGCGCGCGTGAGAGCGGCACCACGGCCAGGCCGATGACGAGCAGGTTGATGACCAGCACCGTCAGCAGCGGCACCACCACCATCCGGCGTTCCTGAAGCACCCGCCGCCACAGACTCATCGCGGGCCTCCAGAGCCGCCGGCAGGCGCCGGCGTCGGCGCCGCGGACTCGGCTGGCGGCGTGATCTTTGGTGGCAGATACCCCGCGCGCAGCGTCACGCGCTGCATGCCCTCTTCGGTGCGGTCGGCCACCGACGGAAGCACGTCGTAAAAGGCCCCGGTGTCCTCGAGGGCCTTGGCAAATTCCTCGACGTCATCCGCGCGACGGCCCAGCAGCAGCATCGAGACACGCATCTCGCCGCGGTCGATTTCCGGCGTGACGGCCGTCAGGCGCACGCCATACGGGATGGTGGATTCGATATAGCCGAAAAACGTCGTCCAGCTGAATGTCCGCGCGCCGATCAGGTCGTTGGCCAACCGGGTTGACCCTGCGAGGCTCTGGAGCGAGGTGCGGTCGACGCTGTTCTGCACCGCCACGGCGCCGGCGCGAATCTGCGCGGCCTGCGCCTCATCGGCGTTCATCTGGGCCCGCAACTCGGATCGACGAGACGACAGCGACGTCAGACGCGTGACGTTGAAGATCGTCAGCGCGACGACCACCAGGGTGATGACCAGCAGCGCGAGGCTGACCAGGCGTTCGTTATAAAAGGGCCGGGTGGCAAGGTTGCCGCGCAGCATCATCAGGCGACCCTCCGTTCACGCACCAGCACACCGAGGGGCGCGGCGAGCGCATCCAGCATCTCCGCACCCGGTGTGATGCGGTCGCGGACCGTGGCGGCCGCGCGAATATCCACGGTGTCCGCCTGGACGCCGAGTCGCTCCGACAGCTCTCGGCGCATCGCGTCTCCGCCGCCAACCACCCACGACGACCCGCACAGCCAGACGCGCGCAAACTTGCCGCCGCCCAGGCGGTCTTCGTGGTACATCGCGGTCTGGTGGACCAGCGCGCCCAGTGGTTCATCCTCGATCGCCAGCCGATGCCGGTAAAACATGAGTGATCCCTGCCGCACAATCGCGAGCGACGTGGACTCGCGGGCCAGACACACAAGCAGCCAGTCCCCCGCCGGCGCATTGCCATTGGCGAGACTGGCATTCAGGACATTCAGGCTTGCGACGTCAACCAGACCGACGTGGGTGCCAAGGGCCGAGACGGCGACTTCGTACTGCGCCACCACATCGCGCTGCGCGGCGACCGCCGCCACGGTGGTGGCTCCCGGCGCGGTGTGCGTCACGACTGACGATACCTGCGCATCCTCGATCGAAAACGGCGTGGTCTTCTTGACCTGCCATCGGACGAGCTGGTCGACATCCGCCGCCTTCTGCGGCAGTTCCTCGAACGTGAGGAGCGACACACGTGCGGCCGAGTCGGGAATCACGAGCGCGGCTCGCTTCGGCACCTTGAGCCCCGCCTTCTCGCACGCCCGTCGGAGCGCGGATGTCACCACCGTCGGATCCGGCACATTGGCTCCGGTCAACGCCGGAGTCACCGCCTCCGGCGGCAGCGTTTCGGATCCGTAGGCCGACACCACGAGTCCGTCCGCCGACGACGCCACCTCAGCGACCGTGACGCGGCCGTTGGCAATCTCGAACGCCACCGTCGGCACCGGCGGCGCAAATCCGAACAGGAAGGAGGAACGGCGGGTGCTCATTCGACGAAGGTCACCTTGTTGATTTCGCGCAGTGTCGTTTCGCCCTTCATCACCAGGGTGACCGCGCACTCGCGCAGGAACGTCATGCCTTCATCCTTCGCGGCACGTTTGATCTCCGAGGTGGGGCGTCGTTCGAGAATCATGTCACGGATGCGATCGGTGAGATCCATGAGCTCACAGATGGCCGTGCGGCCCTTGAACCCGGTGCCGCCACACTCGATGCAGCCTGCGCCTTCGAAGAACGGGTGCGTGCGCGCCAATGCCGGGTCGAGCGCGGATTCCACCAGCATCGCCTCGGACACCTCGGCCGGACGTTTGCAGTGTTCGCAGATGCGGCGCACAAGCCGCTGGGCGAGCACACAGTTGAGGGCGGACACAAACTGATAGGGCTCGACGCCCATGTTCAGGAACCGGCCCAGCACGTCGATGACGTTGTTGGCGTGCACCGTGGTGAACACCAGGTGGCCTGTCAGGGCCGACTGAATCGCGATCTGGGCGGTTTCCGGGTCACGGATTTCGCCGACCATGATCTTGTCGGGGTCGTGACGCAGGATCGACCGGAGGCCGCGCGCAAACGTCAGTCCTTTCTTCTCGTTGATCGGAATCTGGGTGATCCCGCGCAGCTGATATTCGACCGGATCTTCAATCGTGATGATCTTGTCTTCGCTGGTCTTGATCTCCGACAACGCCGCATACAGCGTGGTGGTTTTGCCGGAGCCTGTCGGGCCGGTGACCAGCACCATGCCGTACGGCTCGCGGATGTACTTGCGGAACCGCCGCATCTCCTCCTCGGGCCACCCGAGGAGGTCCAGCTTCAGTTCGGTGAACTGTTCGCTGATCGACTCCTTGTCGAGGATGCGGATGACCGAGTCTTCCCCGTTCACGCTCGGCATGATCGAGACGCGGAAGTCGATGGTCTTGCCCCGCACGCGCATCTTGAAGCGGCCGTCCTGCGGCACGCGCTTTTCGGCGATGTCGAGTTCCGACATGACCTTGATGCGCGAAATCAGCGTGCTGTGATGCCGCTTGTCGATCGGCTTCATGGCCGACTGCAGCACGCCGTCAATCCGGTACTTCACATGCACCGCATCGTCGCCCGTTTCCACGTGGATGTCCGACGCCCGGCGTTGCAGCGCGGTGTACACCATCGTGTCGATCAGGCGGATGACGGGACTCGCGTCCTGCGTCAGCTTGTCGACCGTGAGGTTCTCGTCTCCGGCGACGCCCTCCTCGTCGCGCAGGATCTGCATCTGGAAGCCCTCGGTGGCCTCCTCGAGCACGCGGGTGGAGTTCTCGCTCTTTTTCAGAATGCCCTGAATCGCCGACGGCGCCCCGACGGTCACGCGAATCGGCAGGCCCAGCTGCAGACCGATTTCATCGATCGCCTGCAGATCGCTCGGGTCGGACACGACGATGAGGAGCGTCTGGCCGTCACGCCGGTACGGCACAAAGCCGTATCGCAACATCAGATCGGCCGGGATGCTGCGGAAGAGTTCGTTGTTGATCAGGAACCGCGTGAGGTCCACGAACTCCAGCTCGTACCTCGCCGCGAGCTTCCTGGCCCGCGCCGCTTCGGCGGCGTGGTCAACCGGCGCGTTTTCGCCGTCTGCGTAGAGGTCTTCGTTCTCAGCTGCCATCAGATCACCGCGCCAGACTCGACAATTGGAACAACGGCATGTAGAGCGACAGCAGCAGGCCTGCGATCACGATGCCCATGATAATCAGCAACACTGGCTGGACGAGGTTGGAAAACCGCGTCAGGCTCGTGTCGTTTTCCTCGTCGTAGAAGTCGGCGATGCTGTTCAGCATCTCGGCGAGGGCGCCGGTGGACTCGCCCACCTCGACCATCTCAATCGCCACGTCCGGAAACGTCCGCCGCTGCTGGAGCGCGTGCGCCAGACTCGACCCTTCGCGCACCTCGCGCGCCGCAATGCCGAGGTCGGCTGCGACGGCCTGATTCCCGATCGACTTCGCGGCAATATCCAGGGAGTTCACCAGCGGAATGCCGCCGGCCAGCAGAGTGGAAATGGTCCGTGCGACCTGTGCCGTGGAAAACTTCCGGCTCAGCGGGCCAAACCATGGCAGGCGCATGATCGCCCGGTCCAGCCGGCTGCGCTGCCCGGGCTGCCGCACCCACACACTGACGCTCACAAAGATCGCGACCAGCGCGGCGACCCAGATGAAGGCGTACTCGACGATCGAGGTGGAGAACGCGACGATCAGCTGCGTGGACGCCGGCAGTTCCGCGCCCGCGCCGAAGCTTTCGTAAAACGACGCAAACTCCGGGACCACCTTGAACACGATCATGCCGACGACCGCCGCCGCCAACAGCAACAACACGACCGGGTAGATCAGGGCCGAGATCATCTTGCTGCGCACCGAGGCGATGACCTTCATGTGCGACACATACCGACGCAGAACCGTCTCAAGGCTTCCGGATTTTTCGCCCGCCATCAGCGACGCGTGGTAGATTCCGGTGAACATGCCGCCCTGCGCTTCGAAGGCATCGGACAACGCGCTGCCGGAGCGTACGCGCTCGTACACATCATCGAGCACGCGCTTGAACGTGGGATTGGGGACGCGGCGACGGAGGATGTCGAGGGACTGGACAAGCGGCAGACCGGCGCGCAGCAGCGTCGCCATCTCCTGATTGAAGATCAGGAACTCTTCGCTGGCGATTTTCTTCGTGCGTGAGGGCAGCCGGAAGGAAAAGCCGCCAACGCCCACGCCCCCCAGCGGCTGCAGCGAGAGCAGGAACAGGCCCTTCTCTTCGAGTTCCATCCGGAGCCGGGCTTCGTTCTCCGCCACGAACGTCGCGGTGGACACATGTCCGTTAGCGGTGGAAACCCGGCAGCGATACTCCATGATGCGCTCGCGGCCTATTTCCTCGTCAGCGACAGAATGCGCTGCACGTAGTTCTGGGTCTCTTTGAACGGTGGAATTCCCTGGTAGCGGCTGACGGCTCCTTCGCCGGCGTTGTACGCCGCGAGCGCCAATGATTCGCGGCCGTGGCCGTAGCGATCAAGCAGCCCACGCAGATGCCGAAGGCCCGCGTTCAGGTTCTGCGCCGGGTCGAAGGGATTCTCGAGTCCGTACTGCCGCGCGGTCGCCGGCATCAACTGCATGAGCCCCATCGCGCCCTTCGGCGACACGGCGTCGGCGCGATAGTTCGACTCCACCTTGATCACCGCGTGCGCGAGCCGCACATCGACGCCGTGCGCGGAGGCCATCTGGTCGATCAGCACCCGCAACGCCTCGGGGCTGTCGGGCACCGCCGCCTCGACTGGGGCGGGAGCGGGCGCGAGCACCGGTTCGGGTTCCGGTTCCGGCCACGGCACTTCGTCGGGCACCACCTCGAGTACGAAATCCCGCGGCGCACGCATTTCGCCACCTGTGCGCAACGTCAGAACCACCTCCGCCCCGTCATACCGGACGCCGGCGACATTCACGACGCGTCCGCCGCGAAGCGTGACGAGATCCGCCCAGGCGTGCGCCGGTGCGAGGCCCGTCAGGACGAGCACCAGCAGGAAGAGCCGGCGGACGTCAGGACGGGTCAACAAACAGGTGATAAATCCGGATGCCCAGCTCACGGGTGTCCTGACCGGCGCCAATGGTGGCGGGGACAAACGACGGCGCAACGACCACGCGCAGCTCGACCATGTCGGCGGGGCCAAGGCTGTCCGCGCGAAGGGGGATGCGACGAAGCAGGGGGTCTCTGTTGTCTGCGGCAAACGTGGCAACGCTCAGGCTGCCAAGATAGACGTTCACAACCTGCGGTTGGTCGAAGAGATCCGGCCGTGCGTCATATTCGAGGTAGAGCGTCGCGTCCTTCTTCGGGTTGCGAAAGTTGACCGCCAGTTCCTTCGTCGTCCATGACCACTCACGGGCGGGGTTCTCCGGCGCGAACTCGTCGGCGTGGTACGTCCCGGCGCGCCTGACGACAAAGATATTCTCCGACTGCGGGAGCAACCGCAGCGTCGCGACCTTGTACGACCGGCCTTCCGGTTCCGGACCGGACAGGGGCGCCCGCGTGCCGGTCGCATCCGTGCGGTAGAGACCGACGCGCACAGTCGCCTGACCCAGATACGGGACAATCGGGATGAAGCTGGTCCGGGTGTAGGTCACCCGACTGCCGGCCTTCCACTCCGTCGTAGGCGTGGGCGGGTCGTGGTCGTCGGCCCAGCGCAACAGGCCATCGGCATCCAGCAGATGCATGAAGACGCGGTACTGGCCGTCGAGGCTCTGGCCCGGGGCCACGTCGAAGGTGTAGGTCATGTCAATCGGGCTGCCGAGCGGGGCGGTGGCCTTGCTGAGGGTTACGGCGACGCTGGCGACCGGCGGCGCCTCGGCCAATCCGCCACACGCGACGCCTGCGCCCACGACGAGCACGGCCATCGCCGCACGAAGCCCCTGACGCCAAGAATCCACGATCATCACAACCGCAACATCGTACCGTATTGCCCCTATGCTCTTCAATATGTTAGCGTTGCGGCGATTGTGCCCCCACGGGATGCCATGACTTCAGACGCCCTCGGTATGGTTGAAACGCGCGGCCTCATCGGCGCCATCGAGGCGGCCGACGCCATGGTCAAGACCGCGAACGTGACCCTCATCAGCAAGGAATATATCGGCGCCGGCTTTGTGACCGTGCTCGCGCGCGGCGACGTCGGCGCGATCAAGGCCGCCGTGGACGCGGGCGCGGCCGCGGCGCGGCGCGTCGGAGAACTGGTCTCGGTGCACGTGATTCCGCGCCCGCACGCCGACGTCGAGCGCCTGTTGCCCCGCCCGGGCGCCCCCGCCAAGTCCTAGGCCATGTCGGAAGAGGCCCGCGCCCTCGCCCAGCGCGCCAGGCGCGCGGCACCGATCCTCGCGGAGTGCTCCCAGGCGCAGATCGATCGCATCGTTGACGCCGTTGCGGCCTCCGCCCGGGCACAGATTGAGCCGTTCGCCCGGCTGGCGGTCGAAGAGACCGGCTTCGGAGTCCTGGCCGACAAGATCGCCAAGAACCGGTTCGCGGCCGAAGATGTCCACGCCTTCATCCGGCCGATGCGCACGGTCGGTGTCATTGGCCGTGATGACGCCCGCAAGGTCGTGGAGATTGCCGAGCCGTTCGGCGTGGTGGCGGCGATTGTGCCCTCCACCAATCCCACGTCGACGGCGATCTACAAGATTCTGATCGCCCTCAAGGCGCGGTGCCCCATTGTCGTCAGCCCGCACCCGTCAGCGGTGCGCTGCATCACGTTTGTGGCCGAGACGCTCAACGCCGCCGCGATGCAGGCCGACGCCCCCGAAGGCGCGATCAACTGGATGACGCAGGTCTCCCTCGAGGCCACGCAGGAGTTGATGAAACATCGCGACGTCGCCGTGATTCTGGCGACGGGTGGCATGGGGCTCGTGCGGGCCGCGTATAGCGCGGGCAAGCCGGCGTACGGCGTGGGACCAGGCAACGCGCCCTGTTTCATCGAACGGACGGCGGACGTCGCGAAGGCCGCGTCCGACATCCTGACCGGCAAGAACTTCGATCACGGCCTGTTGTGCTCATCCCCGAACTCCGTCGTCGTCGAGCGCGAGGTGGCCGATCAGGCCCGGCGGGAGTTTCAGAAGCAGGGGGGACACTTTCTGTCGCCGGCAGAGACGGCGTCGCTCACCGCGGTGCTGATCACTCCGCAGCGGCTTCCCAATCCGAAGTTCGTCGGCAAGTCGGCCGCCACGATCGCGGCGGCCTCCGGCATTGCGATTCCCGAGGGCACCCGCGTGCTCATTGCCGAATTGCAGGGCGTGGGGCGCGACTATCCGCTCTCGATTGAAAAACTGTGTCCGGTGCTCTCCTGGTATGTCGTCAAGGACTGGCAGGAGGGGTGTGAGCGCTGCAAGCAGATTCTGCGATACGGCGGGATGGGCCACACGATGTCCATCCACTCGACCAATGAGCCGGTGATTCTGGAGTTTGGTCTGAAGAAGCCCGCCTTCCGCATTGTCGTGAATACCCCGACAACGCATGGGTCGATTGGACTCACGACAGGCCTCGATCCGGCGATGACTCTGGGCTGCGGCGGCTACGGCGGAAACATCACCTCCGACAACATCACGCCGCGGCACCTGCTGAACGTGAAGCGGTTGGCGTACGAACTTCGTCCGGCGGCCCGCCGGGTTTCGCCCCCGGCGCCCCAGGCGCCGGCCGCCGAGGGCACGACGGTGGCGGCGTTTGTCTGCGAAGAGGACGTCCGGCAGGCCATCGCGCAGGGGCGAACCATCAAGGTCGGCGAACGGACCATCATCACGCCGCTGGCCCGCGAAATCGGCGAGGCCGGCCGCGTGCTGGTTCAGGCCGGCTGGCGAGCCTGAACTTCAAATTACACAAGTACTTGCAGGAGGAGGTCACCTTGACGGATCCTGCGGCGGCTGTTACCCTACCAACCACTGATGCCGGGGACACGTCCGTAACACCATGCGTCGTCATGCCAGCCTGATCGTTCTGGCCGTCTCCGGCGTCGTCGCTGGGTGCGCAGCCCGTGTGGCTCCCGTCGAGCCGGCGGCGCCGCTTCCGGTGGTCGCGCCTGAAAATCTGGTCGTGCCGGAGGTGGCTCCGGTCGCCCCGCTTCGGGATCCGATCGACGTGCTCATTGCGACGTCTGAAGGCCACTTCGCTGCGGGGCAACGCGAGCTTGAACTGGGCCACCTCACCGCCGCAAGTCTCCTGTTCGATAAGGCGGTGGACGTCCTCCACGCCTCGGCGACGGGTGGCCGGGGTGAACCGCGGTTGGCCGCCCACTACGAACGATTGGTCAGCCGTATCAGTGCCCTCGAGATTCTGGCATTGCGTGAGGGAGACGGATTTACGCAGGCGCGTACCGAACCGGCGGTCATTGATGACCTGCTCGCGGTGGCGACCCTCGACCTTCCGGATCCCAGCACGGCGACGACGGCGATCGTGGCTGCCGACCTTGCCGAAACGGAACATGACCTTCCCATCGAACTGAACGATCGCATCCTGTCGTTCATCGAGTTGTTCCAGGGCAATCTCCGGACGTTCATGCAGGACAGCCTGCATCGCGGCGCGAAGTACATGCCGATGGTCCAGTCGGTGTTTCGTCAGGAGGGATTACCGCTCGACCTGGCGTACCTCGCGATTGTGGAGAGCGGCTTCAAGAGCAACGCCCTCTCCCGCGCGAGCGCCCGTGGCATCTGGCAGTTCATGCCCGCCACCGGCAAGGAGCATGGCCTCAAGCAGGACTGGTTCATCGATGAGCGGTCGGACCCGGAGAAGTCGACACGCGCCGCGGCGCAGTATCTGAAGACGCTCAACAAGATGTTCGACGGCGACTGGAATCTCGCGATGGCGAGTTACAACGCCGGCCCCGGACGACTGCAGCGTGCGGTCAAGAGCTCCAAGCTCAACGACTACTGGAAACTGACCGCGACCTCGCGGTACCTGCCGAAGGAGACCAGGAACTACGTGCCGATGATCATGGCCGCGGTGATCATTGCGAAGAATCCGACCCAGTACGGTTTTGAGCCGGGTGTTGCTCCCCCGCTGGCGTACGACCGCGTGACGGTGCCGGATGCCCTCGACCTCCGCACGGTGGCCGAATGGACGGAGTCGACCATCGACGAGATCCGCGAGTTGAATCCGGAACTCCGCCGCACTATCACCCCGGTCGGCAGCCACGAACTCAAGGTGCCGGTGGGCACAGCGCCCATCGTCGAAGCGCGTCTCGCCGAAGCCAGTCCGGCGACGTTCGCGCGGTTTGAGCGTCACACCGTGAAGTCGGGCGAAACGCTTGCGACCATCGCGCGCCGCTACAAGGTCACGACCGTGGACCTGGCCTCGGCCAATGGACTGGCCACCAAGGCGCGCCTGGCGACCCGTCAGACTCTGCTGATTCCGCGCGCGGCCAACGCCGCGCTGGCGTCACGTCCGGCGGAACCGCCGGCGGCATCGACCTCCGCGTCGACGACACTGACCTATTGGGTCAAGTCCGGCGACACGCTGTTTGGCATCGCGCGGCAGTTTGATACGACCGTTGACGACATCAAGCGCTGGAACTCCCTGACCTCCAGCCGCATCGGGATCGGCGACCGCCTCACCATTCACCGTAACAACAACTAGACGCCTCTCTCGCCCTGGCAGAATGCGCCCGGCGCCCACATGGCCCGTTGGCGCAAAGTGCGTACTCCTCGATGAGAAGCGGCACTGCTCCGGCCATTTTTCCCGACATCACATGGCCCGGCGTTTGCGATCGAGCGGGCATGCTCGCACGACTTCACGCCGCGGCGTTGTTTGGGGTGGATGCGGTTCCGGTATCGGTCGAGGTGGATGTCTCCCGCGGAGGCTTGCCCGGCGTCGTCATGGTCGGGCTCCCCGACGCGACGGTTCGCGAGAGCCGGGACCGGGTACGGGCGGCGATTCGAAACTCCGGCTTCCCGTTTCCCCCGGGCCGCGTGACGGTCAGCCTTGCGCCTGCGGACATCCGCAAAGTCGGCGCGGCCTTTGATCTGCCGATCGCCCTCGGCATTCTCGCCGCCTCCGGACTCCTGCCGCAGCGTGATGGGCGCGAGATGGCCGTGGTCGGCGGCCTCTCACTCGACGGCGGCATCCCGCCGATGCAGGGCGTCCTCTCCATTGCCGTTTCGGCGCGACGCGCGGGGCGCACGGCCTTGCTCTTTCCGGCGGCCAACCTCGCCGAGGCGTCGATTGTCGCGGACCTGCCCCTGCATCCCGTTGCCTCGCTGTGTGACGCCGTCCGAATCCTCAGCGAGGACACCCCTGCACCCGCGCCGCCGACTCCCGCGGCTGCAGCGGTCCGTCCGGTTGGCGAGGATGACCTGGCCGACGTGCATGGCCAGTTGTTGGGGCGCCGTGCACTGGAGATCGCGGCGGCCGGTGGGCACCACGTCCTGTTCAGCGGCCCACCTGGTGCGGGAAAGACGATGCTGGCGCGGCGGTTGCCGGGATTGCTCCCCCCGCTCGATTTCGAAGAGGCGCTGACCGTCACGGCCATCCACTCCGTCGCGGGTCTCCTGCCGACCGGCGGGGGACTCATTTCGACACGGCCGTTCCGCGCGCCGCATCACACCTGCTCTGACCTCGCGCTTGTCGGCGGGGGATCACTCCCCCGCCCCGGGGAACTCAGTCTTGCGCATGGCGGCGTGTTGTTCCTGGACGAGTTGCCGGAGTTCAGCCGGCGTGTGCTCGAGACGCTGCGGCAACCGCTTGAAGCCGGCGTCGTGACGGTGGCGCGTGTCAGTCGCTCGGTCACGTTTCCTGCCCGCGTGATGCTCGTGGGCGCGATGAATCCCTGCCCCTGCGGATTTCACGGCGATCCTCACCGCGAGTGTCAGTGTCCCGGGCCGGTGGTCGAACGGTACCAGCGTCGTCTCTCGGGCCCGCTGCGAGACCGCTTTGACCTCGCTGTGGATGTGCAGGCGGTTCCGTGGAGCGAGATGGCCTCGGCCACGCCGCGCGAGTCCTCGGCGACCGTGCGAGGGCGTGTGCAGGAGGCGCGCACGCGGCAACTTGTACGGCAGGGGGTGCTGAATTCCACCTTGGACGGGCGGGCCCTGCGGTCACAGGCCCGGCTGAGCCGCGAGGGGCAGTCGCTCCTGGCGACAGCGGTCACGCGCATGCATCTGAGCGTCCGTGGGGTGAGCCGGGTGCTCCGGGTGGCACGCACCATCGCCGACCTTGATGGCGCCACCCATGTGGGACGGGACCAGGTGGCCGAGGCGCTGCAACTGAGGGTCAGGGACCGGGCAACCGTGTCCTGATTGCCGGAATCAGAGCGTGGGGTTATCGTATGTTCATGCCAAAAAAGCCTCTTTCGGTCACTCTTGATGAAGGCAACCTCCTGTGGCTGCAAGGCCGGGCGGCGTCCACCAAGCGGCGAAGTCTGAGCGAGGCACTCGACTCCCTGATCACCGCTGCGCGGGCGGGTGGCCTTGGGGCGGATGCGGTGCGGTCTGTCGCGGGCACGGTCGATATTGCGGGGGATGATCCAGATCTGCAGTTCGCCGACGCTTACATGACGACGGCGTTCACCGCGTCGCTGGACCGGACATTTATCGCCCGGGAGCAGGCGCCGACGTGGGCTCAGAAGACCGGTGCGTCCAAGACGGGCAAGAGTCGTGGCTGACGCCGCCGCGGTCACGGACACGCACGCGCTCATTCTTCACGCCGCCGGCGGCGGGCAACTGGGGCCCAAGGCCCGCACGACGTTTGCTGCCGCCGAGCAGGGCCGCACGATCGTCTACGTGCCTGCGGCGGTGATCTGGGAAGTCGGGCTCCTGGCGCGAAGCGTGCGTATCAATCTGCGACGGCCCGTGCGCCAGTTTTTTGCCGACCTCTTCAGCAACCCGGCGTACCAGCCGCACGCCCTCGACCCGGGCCAGATCTACGACGCGGATGAACTGCGTTTCACCCGCGATCCGTTTGATGGTCTCATCGTCGCCGCAGCCCGCGACCTGAACCTGCCCCTCATCACGCGCGACAGCGCCATTCGCGACAGCGGGAGCGTGCGCGTGGTCTGGTAGCCGGTTCTACGCGCCTGGCTTGCTGTGGCGCGCCCAGACGGTGGTCTGCCCTGCCTTGTTGAAGGTCAGGACCGTGTAGGGCTGGAACGGCTTTCCGTCCATGCCCGGAGCCGACGCCGGCATGCCGGGCACGGTCACCCCCACCACGTCCTTCGGACGCTCCTTCAGCAGACGCACGATGTCCACTTCCGGGATATGGCCTTCAATGACAAAGCCGTCCACCAACGTGGTGTGACAGCTCTCGAGATTCGGCGACACGTGGTATTGCTTTTTGATGGGCCTCAGGTCCACATGGAGCACGGTCGACCGGTAGCCTTTCGCCGACATGTAGTTGATCCACTCCTGGCAACAGCCACAATTGGGGTCCTTGTAGACCGTCAGGTGCGGCTTGGTTCCAGAGGTGGCCGGCTTCATCTGGGCGAAGGCCCGGGAGGAGGTCCCCAGAAGGCCGCTGACGGCCCCCAGGAACCCGGTCAGCAGGGCGCGGCGCGACAGAGGATGGGACATGAGCCCTATTGTGCCATAAGCCTTTGTGGACATTGGTCTTCCCTGCCCTGCTGTGCTACCCTTCTAGAGTTTTCGCATGGGTTCTCCGCAATACACCATCCTCGTCGCCAATCGCCAGACCGGCGCCGTACGCCGGTTCACGGTTGCGCGGAGGCCTGCGGTGGTGGCGGCATTGGCCGTGCTCTCAGTGCCCGTCCTGATCGGACTCGGTGCGCGGTGGTCCGGCGAGACCCGGATTCAGCAACTGGCGCGACACAGCGAAGCCCTCCGCCTTGAGAACGAAAGTTACCGTGCGGCCACCGGGGAACTCGCGTCGCAGATCACCGCCCTGCAGTCGGCGATGACCGAACTCGGTGAGCAGGCGCAGCTGGATCCCGCAATGAAGCGCGCGATGGAGAATCTGCCACAGATGGTGCGTAACCGCGCGATGGGTGGCGGCACCGTGAACACCGCGCCGCCGGAACTGGCGAGCATGGCGTCGCCCGACAGTACGTTTGGCGTACTACGCGATTTGCTCGGGTCCCTCGAAGAGCGGCTGCAGACCGTGCGCACCGGCGTGGAGAAGCAACAGGCGCTGGCGTCCGCCACGCCCTCCATGTGGCCGGTGGTCGGATATCTCTCCTCGATGTTCGGTACCCGGAAGGACCCGTTCACCGGTGAGCCGGACTTTCATCCCGGACTGGACATCGCCGCCCCGCATGGCGCGCCGATTCGCGCGACGGCGGACGGAGTGGTCGAGTCGGCGGGATACGCAGGCAACTACGGCAACGCGGTTGTGGTGCGGCACGGGTTCGGACTCTCCACGCGGTATGCGCACATGTCGCGGATCGCAGCGCGCACCGGCATGACCATCAAACGTGGCGACCTGCTGGGCTACGTCGGCGCCACCGGCCGCGCGACCAGCGCGCACCTGCACTACGAGATCCTACTCAACGGACAGACGATCAACCCGTTGCGGCTACTCGCGCGTCCCTGATCGTTTCTCAACAACTGAAAGGCATGCCCGCGGCTGTACTTCGCGCTTCGTGCCCCCTCTTTATTGCGGCGCTGTTCGTCGGCGCGTGCACCACGCCCTCCGGGCCGTCCATGAGTTTCTCCGCACCAACGGGACAGTCACCGGCCGTCGGCGCCTCGTTCGCGTTTGCGCAGCAACCGCTCTCGCTCACGGTCGCCAACGTCGCGCGCACCGGGGGCGGGACCGGTCACGTACGACGTGCAGGTGGCGGTGTCCGACACGTTCGGCACACTGCCGGCCTCGGTCACGGGTGTGGCTGAAACACCCGGAGCGACGACCGAGGGCTCCCTGCCGGTGCTGGAGGGCCGCCGCACGTATTTCTGGCGGTCCCGCGCGACCGTTGACGGCGTGTCCAGTGCATTTTCAGGCACCCGCACATTTGTGGTGCGGCCGCAGATCACGATCCAGCCACCAGTGGCGCTGACACCAGCCGACGGGGGACGCGTGTTCACCGGTCGGCCGACGTTCACCGTCCGCAACGCGACACGCACCGGTGATGCGGGCCTGTTGACCTATGACTTCCAGGTCTCGACGACGGCGACCTTCGCGTCGATTGCCGCGAGCGGCTCAGTGGCCGAGGGCGCGATGGAAACCTCGTGGTCCCCCACTAGCGACCTGCCGCTCGGACATTTCTATTGGCGCGCACGGGCGGTGGACGTGACCAACCAGGTGACGAGTGCGTTCAGCGCCAGCCCTGTCTTCGAGCGCCGTCCGTCGACCGGCGACTTCTTTGACCTCTCGACCGCCACAATCCTCCTTGGACCAGGCAACGTGGCGTCCTGGCCAGTCTCTGCCCAAATCACGACGGCGAGTGTCAATCTGTCGGAGGTGTGCATCAATCACCCCGGACTGCTCTCCTGGCCCTCCACCATCTTCTTTGATGAACCTGGCGAGCTGGTCCAGGGCAACCAGTGGATGTTCGCCTTCATCAACGGCCGATGGTACGGCGCAGCTGGGCGGTGGTTCCGCCCGGGACAGGCGTGCAAGGCCGCCGGCAACGAACCTTTCTCCGGAACGTTTTATCAGGACCAGACCGAGCCCCTGCGGTCCTATGTCCCACGTGCAGGGGACACGATCGGCCTGATGTCCACCACGCCGAACCGGTTGTGGCCGTCGATGAGCACGCTCGACCAGCGGACCAACGTGGTGCTGGTGCCCTTCGGGGGCTAACCCGGGGTAGAATTCTGGAATCCCCTGCCGCAGGGGATTCCAGCATGCTCAATACCCTCCTCGGCAAGATCATCGGGACCCAGAACGAGCGCGAACTCAAGCGCCTTCGGCCGATCGCGGCCCGCATCAACGACCTCGAGTCCGGCATCCAGAGCCTCTCTGACGCCGCGCTTCGGGCAAAAACGGAAGAATTCAAATCCAGAGTTGCCAACGGCGAGAGCCTCGACGATGTGCTGCCGGAAGCGTTTGCGGTGGTCCGCGAAGCCGGTCGGCGGGTGCTGCACATGCGCCACTACGACGTCCAGCTCATCGGCGGCATGATCCTGCACGGCGGCCGCATCGCCGAAATGAAGACGGGTGAAGGCAAGACCCTTGTCGCCACACTGCCCGCCTATCTGAATGCCCTGGCCGGACGGGGTGTCCACGTCGTGACGGTCAACGACTATCTGGCGCGCCGCGACGCGGAGTGGATGGGACGTCTCTATCGCTTTCTCGGCATGTCGGTCGGCGTCATCCAGCACGAACTGAATGACACCGATCGCCAGGCGGCGTACCGCTGCGACATCACCTACGGCACCAACAACGAATACGGCTTCGACTACCTGCGCGACAACATGAAATACGACCTCGCGCAGTATGTGCAGCGCGGCCACTACTTCGCGATCGTCGACGAAGTCGACAGCATTCTCATTGACGAGGCCCGGACGCCGCTCATCATCTCGGGCCCGTCGGAACAGGCCACCGACCTCTACTACGAGGTCGACAAGATCATTCCGAAGCTGAAGCCCGGCGCCGTCGTGCAGGGCGCCGTCAAGGCCGAGGACCGCGAACGTCTCGAAACCACCGGCGACTTCATCGTCGACGAAAAGTCCAAGACGGTGCAGTTGACCGAAACGGGCATGGCGAAGGCCGAGGAATACCTGAACCACCGGCTCGTGCCCGGGTCCAACGGCATGTACGACCCGCAGAACATGCCGTTGCTCCACCACATCCATCAGGCGTTGCGCGCACACACGCTTTTCCGCCTCGATGTGGACTATATGATCAAGGACGGCGGCGTCGTGATCGTCGACGAGTTCACCGGTCGCCTGATGCCGGGACGCCGCTGGAGCGACGGTCTCCACCAGGCGGTGGAAGCCAAGGAGAAGGTAAAGATCGAGCGCGAAAACCAGACGCTCGCGACGATCACCTTCCAGAACTACTTCCGCAAGTACGAGAAGTTGTCCGGCATGACCGGTACGGCCGAGACCGAGGCCGAGGAGTTCAACAAGATCTACAAGCTCGACGTGATTGTGGCGCCGACCAACCGGGTGCTGCAGCGCATTGAGCAGCCGGACCTGGTCTACCGGACGGAGAAGGAAAAGTCCGACGCCATCGTCGACGACATCGTCGAACGGCAGAAAGAGGGACGGCCGGTCCTGGTCGGCACCGTGTCGATTGAGAAGTCCGAGAAGTTTGCGGGCATGCTCAAGCGGCGCGGTATCAAACACGTCGTGCTCAACGCCAAGTTCCACGCGCAGGAAGCGGAAATCGTCGCGCAGGCCGGCCGCAAGGGCATGGTCACCATCGCCACGAACATGGCGGGCCGCGGCACCGACATTCTGCTTGGCGGTAATCCGGAATACATGGCGCGCCAGCAGTGCCTCGCGGAACAGGTCGCTGAACGGCTGCCCAAGGGGCAGGAGAAGTATGTCGATGACGAGGAGTTCGTCTACTTCTACCACATCGATCAGTTCTACCGGGTGCCCCGCGCCGACTACGAACGCATCTTCACCGCGCTGAAGGCCGAGACCGACGCCGAACACAAGGACGTGGTGACCGCCGGAGGTCTGCACATCATCGGCACGGAGCGGCATGAGGCGCGGCGCATCGACAACCAGTTGCGCGGCCGCGCCGGCCGTCAGGGCGACCCCGGGTCGTCACGGTTCTACCTCTCGCTTGAAGACGACCTGATGCGTATCTTCATGGGGTCCGAGCGCATCTCGGGCCTGATGCAGCGGCTCGGCATGGAAGACGGGGTGCCCATCGAGGCGCGCATGGTCACCAAGGCGATCGAGCGCGCACAGAAGCAGGTGGAAGGCCAGAACTTCTCCACCCGCAAACACCTGCTTGAGTACGACGACGTGATGAACAAGCAGCGTGAGAGTGTCTATACGCTGCGACGGCAGTTGCTTGAAGGGCAGGTGCAGGTCGACGAGGAGGAGATGCTCGACACGCGCGGCTACCTCATGATGCTGGCGGAAGACTACGTCGCCAATATCGTGGACCTGCATGCGCCGAAGGATAGGGATCCGGAGACGTGGGATCTCGACGCACTGCAGTTAGCCGCGGCTGAGGCCTTCGGACTCGATACGGCCGATCTCGTCGACTTGTCGATAGGCGAAATGACGCCGGACGAGGTCGTGGACGCGCTGCTCGATCTCGCCGTGAAGCAGTACGAGGCGAAGGAGCAGACGCTCCTGGTGGACCCGTTGCTGCTGCGTCGCGTCGAACGCGACATCATGCTGCAGATCGTCGATGCCCAGTGGAAGGACCATCTCTACGGCCTCGACCACCTGAAGGAAGGCATCGGCCTCCGCGGCTACGGTCAGCGTGATCCGCTCGTCGAATACAAAAAGGAAAGCTTCGCGCTCTTCCAGGCGATGAAGAGCCGTATTGACGACGAAATCGTGCGGTATCTGTGGCGCCTGCGCCCGGTCGTGTCCGAGGGCGGCGAACCGGTGCCGCCGGTGGCCGCGAAACGGCCCCAGGCCCCGATGACGTTCAGCGGCGGCGCGTCAACAACCGCGGGTGCAGTTGCGAACGCATTGCCCCGCGGGGCGTCCCCATCCGGACCGCCGATACCGGCCCGCACGGGTGGCGACGACGCCGAGGTCAAGACGGTGCGGCGTGATCAACCGAAGGTCGGCCGGAACGACCCCTGCCCCTGCGGCAGCGGGAAGAAGTACAAGAAATGCCATGGAGCTTGACGCGATGAGTGAGACGTTGGGAGCGGCGGCACAGGTGGGACGTGGACTGACGGAGGCGCTGACGTTTGACGATGTGCTGCTGGTGCCGCGGCACTCGCAGGTATTGCCGAGCGCGGTCAATATCTCCTCCCGCGTGACCAGGCGCATCCGGCTGAACGTGCCGATTCTCTCGGCGGCGATGGACACCGTCACCGAAAGCCGCCTGGCGATCGCGATGGCGCAGCAGGGCGGCATCGGCATCGTCCACAAGAACCTCAGTCCGGAGGAACAGGCGCAGGAAGTGGATCGCGTGAAGCGGTCCGAAAGCGGCATGATCGTCAATCCGATCACGCTCTCCCCCGCCCACCAGATTTTTGAAGCGCTTGAACTGATGAAGCGGTACCGCATCAGCGGCGTGCCGATCACCGATGACGGCAGCAAGGAAGGCCGGCTCGTCGGCATCCTGACCAACCGCGACCTGCGGTTTGCGACGAGCACCGATCGCCCCATCTCGGCGATCATGACCAAGGAGAACCTCATCACGGTGCCGGTCGGCACGACGCTCGACATGGCGCGTGAGATGTTCCACCACCACAAGGTCGAGAAACTCCTGGTGGTCGATGCCGACTACCGGCTCAAGGGCCTGATCACCGTCAAGGACATCCAGAAGCTGGTGAAGTATCCGTTCGCCTGCAAGGACGACCTCGGCCGTCTGCGCGTGGGCGCCGCCATCGGCGTCGGCAAGGACACGCCGGAACGGGCTGCGGCGCTCGTTGCGGCCCACGTGGACATCCTGATCATCGACACGGCGCACGGACATTCGCAGGGGGTGCTCGACATGGTCGAGAAACTGCGTGCGGAGTACCCGAATGTCGACCTGGTCGCGGGCAATGTCGCGACCGCCGCGGCGACAACGGCGCTGATCGATCGTGGCGTCGATGCGGTGAAGGTCGGCATCGGTGCAGGGTCCATCTGCACCACGCGCGTGGTGGCCGGCATCGGCGTCCCGATGATTACCGCGGTGGCGGCCTGTGCGCGTGCGGCGGCGGACCGAGACGTCCCGATCATCGCGGACGGCGGTATTCGCTACTCCGGCGACATCACCAAGGCCATCGCCGTGGGAGCCAGCGCGGTCATGGTCGGCAGTTTGTTTGCCGGCACCGACGAAAGCCCGGGTGAAGTTATCCTCTACCAGGGCCGCAGCTTCAAGGAATACCGCGGCATGGGTTCGCTCGGCGCGATGCGTCGCGGCAGCCGCGACCGCTACTTCCAGGACGAGTTCGAACTCGAAGGCAACACGGACAAACTTGTGCCGGAAGGCATCGAAGGCCGCGTCGCCCACAAGGGCTCAGTCGCGGCGATGATCCATCAACTGATGGGCGGCCTGCGCGCGGGCATGGGATACACCGGCTGCGCGGATATTTCCACACTGCAGCGTGATGCTGAACTGATTCGCGTCACCACTGCCGGTGTGCGTGAAGGCCACGTCCACGACGTGATCATCACTAAGGAAGCGCCGAACTACCGCGTCGAGTAGGTGCGCACCTGCACGATCGTGCGCTCGTCGCCGCCATCATCCGCGATGGCGACATGCCACGCGTGTGCCGGAGTGTTGGCCCACCGATCCGGCCACTCCACCGCCACAACACCGTCCTCGCCCGTCTCTTCAAGACCCAGATCCGCAGCTTCGGCTTCCGTCAACCGGTACAGGTCGGCGTGAAACAGCGGCAGGCGTCCGGTGTATTGCTGGATGAGCGTGAACGTCGGACTGGAGACGTCACTCGACGCGGCTCCCAGCCCTTCCGCCAACCCGCGCACGAAGGCCGTCTTCCCCGCTCCCAGCGGTCCGGAAACAAGTACCACGTCTCCCCGTGACAACATCTCCGCCAGATGTCGGCCCGCAGCGACGGTCTCGGCCTCCGACGAGGAGTGGGTGACCAGCCGATGACTCATGCGTCCGCCCGTTTCTGCGTCGTCAGTTCAAGCACGGCATCCCCCAGACGGCCGACAATGTCGCCCGCGATCATCGAGACCTCGCCTTCATCTGCGGCGGCCAGATCGCCCGCCAGGCCGTGCAGGTATACGCTGAGCTGGCAAGCGGCGGAGGCGTCCATTAACTGGGCGCACCACGCGCCGATCATGCCCGCCAGCACATCGCCAGTGCCGCCGGTCGCCATACCGGGGTTCCCCGTCATGTTGAGGCTGACACGCCCGTCAGGACTCGCCACAACGGTCCTGTGGCCCTTCAGGACGACATGCAGCTGCCGCGATGCGGCCAGATCCCGGGCCACATCCAGCCGCCGCGCCTGCACCTCGTCGATCGCCACGTCAAGCAGCCGGGCCAGTTCCCCCGGGTGAGGCGTAATCACCACAGGGACCTCGTCTCGACCCTGCAGCCGATCAGTCTCACCTGCGAAGGCATACAGGGCGTCGGCATCAAGCACCACGGGCATGCCGGCGCGTTCGACCACCGCGTGCACAAAGACGGTGGCCGAAGGGCTGCGTCCCAACCCCGGCCCGAGCACAATGACGTCCGCGTCAAACTCCAGGACTGCTTCCGCCGCCTCGAACGCGACCTCACCGTCTGCGGTTTCCTCGAGGCCCAGAGTCATGAACTCTGCCCCCAGTGCGGCCACAATCGGCACACATGATCGTGGGGTGGCCACCGTGACCAGCCCGGCTCCCGACCGGAGGGCGGCGATGGCTGCGAGGTAGGCCGCGCCTGTCTTGCCCGTCGACCCTCCCACCACCAGTACACGGCCATAGTCGCCTTTCTGGCTTTCAGTTGGTCGAGGCGTGACATGCCGGCGCATCGCATCCTTCGTCAGCAACTCCACCCAGGGACCGTCCACCTGTGCAATCACCGACTGGGGAATCCCAATGTCCGCGATGACCAGGCTGCCGACGTGGTCTTCGGCCGGGGGCAGCACGTGCGGCACCTTTGGTGCGCCCAACGTCACGGTCAACAGCGCGTCGACGGCGGGGCCCGGCACAACAGATTCGCTCGCGTCGAGCCCGCTCGGCAGATCCACAGCCACCACCGGTGTCTCTGAGGCGTTCAGGTCTTCGACGATGGATTCGACCAGGCCTGACAACGGACCGCGCAGCCCGGTGCCGAAGAGCGCGTCCACGACGACGTCGGCGTCGAGCACGGCCGGCGCGTGCAGTTCCCACGCTGCGGCATCCGCGATCTCAACGACATCGACCGAGAGGTTCGCCAGAATCCGGAGGTTCGTCCGCGCATCCCCACGCACATCAGCGCCGGTGCCGACAAGATACACGGCCACGTCCACGCCACGTTCGAGCAGGGTGCGCGCGACGACGAACCCGTCGCCGCCGTTCTGCCCCTTGCCGCAGAGCACGGCGTACTGCAGCGTGGAGGCATCTTCGAAGGTGGCCTCGATGGCGGTCACGACCTGGCGGCCGGCGTTCTCCATCAACACGATCGAGGGGATCCCGACCTCGTCTGTCGTGCGCCGGTCGGCGTCGCGCATTTGTGCGGTAGTGAGGACTCGCATAACCCGTCCCAGGGAGCGTACTATACGCGCACGTATGAGCGCACTTCAGGCGGTCGTGTATGTGAATGGCCGAATCACCCCGGCCGCAGAGGCAGTCGTGCCGGTATTTGACCACGGGTTTTTGTATGGCGAAGGGGTGTATGAGACACTGCGCACCTATCGCCGGGAACCGTTCCTGTTTGGCCCCCACATGGACCGCCTGCGGCGGTCGGCGGGCCTCATGGCGCTGGACGTGCCGTTCACTGACGCGCAGATGCTCGGATGGATAACGGACACGATGGCCGTGCACGACCGACTGCTCGGTGTCCTGCCCGAGGCCTACATCCGCATCCTGCTGACACGCGGCGTCGGCGCGCTCACCTACAACCCAGCCGCCTGCCCCACCCCCACCGTCGTCATCATCGTCAAGACGTTTCCGCCACCACCGGAGCGCACGTTCACTGAGGGCATTGCCGTGGCGCTCGTCGATGTGCGGCGCAACCATCCCGACGCGTTGAATCCCACGATTAAGTCGAACAACCTGCTGAACAACGCGCTGGCGATGCAGGAGGCGTTGCGTCACCACGCGGAGGAAGCCCTCATGCAGAACCATGACGGCCACGTCGTGGAATGTTCGCAGTCCAATTTCTTCATCGTGTCCGGCGGTCGCCTGCGCACGGCGCCGCTGGCCGACGGCTTGCTGCCAGGCATCACGCGCCAGTTCGTGATCGATCTCGCCCGCGACCTCGGCTTGACCACAGACGAGACCTCATTTGGCCCCGAGGATGTCTACAACGCCGATGAGGCGTTCATCACGGGCACGACGCGCGAAGTCACACCGGTCGTGCGCGTGAGCACCCGCCTTGTCGGCACAGGAGCACCGGGGGCGGTCACGCGGCGTCTACTCGAAGAATTCACGCGCCGAGTGAAATAGACAAGGGCTACAGGACTCTACTCGTAATCAGACATCGGCGGACACGCGCACACGAGGTTGCGGTCGCCGTACGGGTTATCGATGCGCGAGATGGTCGGCCAGAACTTGTGCTGACGCAGTGAGGCCACCGGGTACGCCGCCTGCTCACGGGTGTACTTGTGGGTCCATTCGGTCGCCGAGACGTCCTGGGCCGTGTGCGGCGCGTTCTTCAGCGCGTTGTCGACCTTGTCCGACTTCCCGCTGATCACGTCCTGGATCTCGCCGTGGATCGCAATCATCGCGTCGCAGAACCGGTCGAGCTCCTCCAGAGGTTCGCTTTCGGTCGGCTCGACCATCAGGGTGCCGGCGACCGGGAACGAGACGGTGGGCGCGTGGAAGCCGTAATCCATCAACCGCTTCGCCACGTCCGTTTCATCCACACCGTGCGCCTTGAACGGGCGCAGGTCGAAAATGAGTTCGTGGGCGACCCGGCCGTTGGCCGCCGAATACAGCACCGGGTAGTGCTTTTCGAGACGTGCCTTGATGTAGTTGGCGTTCAGCATGGCGAACTTCGTCGCCGCGGTGACGCCCTCGCCTCCAAGCATCGAGATGTAGCCGTACGAGATCAGCAGGATGCTCGCGCTGCCCCACGGCGCCGCCGACACGGCGGACACGGGCGTCGCGCCGCCCATGTCCACGACCGGGTGTCCTGGCAGGAACGGGGCGAGATGCGCCGCCACGCCGATCGGCCCCATGCCCGGTCCACCGCCGCCGTGCGGAATCGCAAACGTCTTGTGCAGATTGAGGTGGCACACGTCCGCGCCGATCGATGCCGGGCTGGTGACTCCGACCTGCGCGTTCATATTGGCGCCGTCCATGTACACCTGGCCGCCGTTGGCGTGCACGATGGCGCAGATCTCGCGGATGCCCCCCTCAAACACGCCGTGTGTCGACGGGTACGTGACCATCAGGCACGACAACTTGTCCTTGTGCGCCTCAGCCTTCGCCTTCAGATCCGGAATGTCGATATTGCCGAGTGGGTCACACGCGACGACCACGACCTTGAGACCGACCATGGCGGCACTCGCCGGATTGGTGCCGTGCGCGGACTGCGGAATGAGCACGACGTCGCGATGCGCCTGCCCCTGACTGTGCTGATACGCACGGATGACCAGGAGTCCGGCGAATTCGCCCTGGGCGCCGGAGTTCGGTTGCAGAGACACCGCCGCAAACCCGGTGACGGCACAGAGTGCCTTTTCGAGATCGGCAATGACCTGCTGGTAGCCGGCCGCCTGTGCCTTCGGGGCGAACGGGTGGATCTTCGAGAACTCCGCCCAGGTTACCGGCATCATCTCCGCCGCCGCGTTGAGCTTCATCGTGCACGACCCGAGGGGAATCATCGCGGTGTCGAGACCGATGTCCTTCTTCTCCAGCATCCGGATGTAGCGCATCATCTGCGTTTCCGAGTGATGGGTGTTGAACACCGGATGGGTCAGATATGCCGAGGTTCGCGCCAGAGCCGCCGGCACCGGTGCGCCCTGTGCCGGTGCCGTGATCGCCGCGCCAGCCGCATCACTAAACGTCGCCAGGATGTCCGCAAAGTCGGTCGCAGTGACCGTCTCGTCGAGCGAGAGCTGCACGACCGTGTCCCAGGGATACCGGAAGTTGATCTTGCGCTTCTCAGCTGCCGCCTTGACCTTCGCGACCAGAGCCGCCGACCCTTCGAGGCGCAGCGTGTCGAAGTACGCGGCGTTGGTCTGTGACCAGCCGGCCGCGCTCAGTGCGGAGGCCAGACGGGCCGTGTAGCCGTGCACGCGCGTCGCGATGGCCTTGATGCCCTCCGCGCCGTGATAACACGCGTAAAACGCCGCGATGTTCGCCAGCAGCGCCTGCGCGGTGCAGATGTTCGACGTCGCCTTCTCGCGACGAATATGCTGCTCGCGTGTCTGAAGCGCCATGCGATACGCGCGGCGGCCCTTCGAGTCGACCGAGACGCCGATGATGCGCCCAGGAGCCTGACGCACAAACGACTCGCGCGTCGCAAAAAACGCGGCGTGTGGCCCGCCGTACCCGAGCGGCACGCCGAATCGCTGCGCCGACCCCACCACCACATCCGCGCCGGCTTCTCCCGGAGGCGCGTACAGCGGCAGCGACAGCAGGTCGGATCCCACCGCCACCAGTGCGCCGGCCCCGTGCGCCCGCTCGATGAGCGCCTTCAGGTCGCGCACTTCCCCGTGATCATCAGGCGACTGCAGATATATGCCAAACACGTCATCGTCAATCGTGGCTGTGCCCGGATCTTCAAACCGCAGCGTAATGCCGAGCGGCTCGGCGCGCGTGACCAGCACGTCGCGCACCTGCGGAAAGATCCTCGGCGACACGATGAACGTGTTCGCGCTCTGCCGCTTGGACACGCGCGCGAGCAGCGTCATCGCCTCCGCCGCCGCCGTCGCCTCGTCCAGCAACGAGGCATTGGCGACATCCATCCCTGTCAGGTCCGTCACCATCGTCTGGAAATTGAGGAGGGATTCGAGACGCCCCTGGGCAATTTCCGCCTGATAGGGCGTGTAGGGCGTGTACCAGCCCGGGTTCTCAAAGACGGTGCGGAGAATGACCGCCGGTGTGATGGTGCCGTAGTACCCCATCCCGATGTAGCTGCGACAGACCACGTTCTTGGCCGCGACGCCGCGCAGGCGCGCCAGATACGCCGATTCGGCCTCTGCGGCGGGCAGCGGCAGCGGCCCCTTCAGCCGGATGTCGGCCGGCACGATCTCGTCGATCAGCGCATCGAGAGACGACGCGCCGACGGCGGAGAGCATGGCCGGGAGTTGATGCGTGCGGGGACCAAGATGACGGGACTGAAACGTGTCGGACACCGGCGGACCTCGTTGAAGTGCTTACTGGGTGAGTGCTTCGTACTGGCCGGCATCAAGGAGCGCGGCGAGGTCGCCGGCGTTCGACACGCGGACTTTGATCATCCAGGCGTCATGCGGCTGGCCGTTGACGGCCTCAGGATGCGCGCCGAGGTCGCCATTGACCGCGATGACTTCCCCCGCCACCGGGGAGAACAGTTCCGACACCGCCTTGACTGACTCAATCGTGCCGAACACCTCGCCCTGCGTGAGCACGCGACCCACATCCGGCAGTTCCACAAACACCACATCCCCCAGCTGCTTCTGGGCAAAGTCGGTGATGCCAATCGCGGCTTCTTCGCTGACCACGCGCACCCATTCGTGGTCTTTCGTGTACTTCAAATCAGTCGGATACATGCGAACTCCTCGAGCTGTGGGGGATGGTCGTCAGGCCGTCTTCGGACGTTTGTAGAACGGTTCGGGAACAACCACGGCGGCCACTCGCCGGCCGCGGATTTCAATCTGAATCTGAGTGCCCGGCTCCGATCGTGAGACCGGCACCATCGCCAGGCCAATGGCTTTCTTCAGGAAGGGTGTCTGGGTGCCGCTGGTCACCACCCCCACCGTGTCGTCACCAATGACGACGGGGTATCCGTGACGGGCGATGGCGCGGTCCACCATTTCGAAACCGACGAGTTTGCGCTCCAGCGTTCCCGCCTTCTGCGCCCGCAGGACGTCCGAACCGAGAAACTCAGCCTTCTTCCAGCCGACGATCCAGCTCAGGCCCGCTTCGACGACCGTCGTCTGCTCGTCCATGTCGGACCCGCACAAACGCATCGAGGCCTCGAGGCGGAGTGTGTCGCGCGCGCCGAGTCCACAGGGTTTGATCCCGTCTGCAGCGCCGGCGTCGAGCAAGGCGTTCCACACGGCTTCCGCCTGTGCCGGGGGCACAAACACTTCGAACCCGTCCTCGCCGGTATACCCGGTTCGCGACACGGTCACGCGCATGCCGGCGACTTCACCGGTGGCGAACCAGTAGTACTTCATCGCCGGGAGTTCAATCGCTGTGAGCCGCTGCAGTATCGCTTCGGCCTTCGGCCCCTGGATGGCGATCAGCGCGTATCGCGAACTCGAATTGACCACGCTGGCGTCGCCGACTCGTTCCCCGACCCTGGCGCGGATCCATTCGTAGTCCTTCATGATATTGCCGGCGTTGACGACCAGCATGAAATGCTGCCCGGTCATCCGGTACACGAGGATGTCGTCGACAAATGTCCCTTCAGGGGTGGTCAGCGCCGAATACTGAATCTGTCCGTCCGCCAGCTTCGATGCGTCGTTTGAACTGATCCACTGGACCGCCGCCAGCGCGTCCGCGCCGGCGATCTCGATCTGGCCCATATGGCTGACGTCGAACAGGCCGGCCTGCGTGCGAACGGCCAGGTGCTCGTCAACAATGCCGGTATATTCGACCGGCATATCCCATCCCCCGAACTCCACCATTCGCGCGCCATGCGCACGATGCCGGGCGTTCAAGGGCGTTTTCTTCAGTGAGGCAGGGGGTGGCGTCGTCATCTCGCGCCTATCAACGTACTATCGCGTCACGATGGGGTCAACCATCGCGACGGGACGCCACCCCCTCCGCAACCTGCACGCAGGAGGTTCAAGGGGCAGATGTTCGCCGGGGCCAGACAATCCGTAACAGGAGAAAGACCAGGGCCATCGCGAGGTAGAACGGCGTCGGCCCGATGGTGCCTGTGGCGGGCAAGGCGATCAGCAGAATGGGAAACAGGACTGCGGTGCCCCCGACCGCGATCAGCACCTGAAGGAGAAAGATCAGCAAGACCCCCATGTGACCCTCCGGAACACGTTCGTCAACTAACAAATGGCAGTCCACCGTTGCAATTGAGGAACCACAACGCCGCTGCCTCGGCACGAATCGTGAAAAGCAAGGTACAGCCCGCGCAGTCGATGGCATGGTACCAGCGAAGGTCTTTGGTGCATTCTTCGTAATCGTTGGCGATTCGACCGATCTCGGCGACGTACTTGTCCCAGCACTCGCCTGGAGATGAGCCAAGTTGCTCGCCGGCGAGGTTGACACGCCGGACTCCAGGACGGTCCAGGTGAGTGGTGGAACGCTGGGCGTTCTCCGTGTCTACCCACCGCCTGGTGATCGCCATCGCGGGCGACCGCCCCATGCCCGCTTCAAGGACCACTCTGGTCATCAGAAGGGCCTGCTGTCCCATGTTTCGACTCGTCACCGGCAGACGCCGCAGCAACGCCAGGCCCCGAGTCGCGGCGTCGGACTGCTGGAGGAGCGCCAGCAGTCGCGTGGTCTCGTCCGGCGTGCCGTGTGTCACTTTCGCAGACCCTCCCGGGGTCATCGCCACCAGGTCGCCCCCTGCCACACGCAGTTGCAGGTGGTCCTTGGGTGTGGTGATCGTTACCAGGGAGCCGTCCGCCGAAAGTTCCTTCCGGGTGGCGACTCCGGCCTCAGCCACTTCCACCACCACTCGCCCGGCCGCGCGGATGACGATGACGTCGGGTGTCGTCTGGGAGGCCGCAGCCGGCCGCGCCGTGCTGAGCGCGAGCGCACAGGCGGTCAGCGTGAACAGAACTCGAACAAATGAACTTCGAACCATGTGCATCCTCCTCAGACGTTCAGACACGCGGCGTACGCGTATGCCGCCAGGACTTCCGACTCAGCCCATCCGAGCAGGCACTCGAACTTGTCTGCATAGATCGGCAGTGCATCCACGCATCCCATGTATTCCGCAATCCCCTCCCACCGTTCGGCCAGGTAGTCCCGGTAACAACTCGCAATCTTGTACACATTTCCGAAATACAGAAACATCGTTGTCCTCCTCTTTTATCGACTCACGGACGTCCGTCGATCGGTGACCCTGCACTCATCGAGGCACGGCGGTCGCCGTGGGAGGCGCCGGCACCGTACCGTAACAATGCGCGAAGCGTGTGGTAGCTGATGTCCAGTTCGTCACACGCCCGACGCCGATTTCCTTCACAGCGATCGAGGACCAGGCGGGCATACCGGCTGCTCCACGCCCGCAACGATCGCCCACGCTCCAGCCCTTCACACTGCATCGTTCTGTAGTCGCCCAGGACCTCGGAAGGCAGGTCGCTGATCGTCAATCTGGATGCCGGGGCGAGCGCCACCGCCCGCTCAAGCACCCGCTCGAGCTGACGGACATTACCCGGCCAGTCGAACGCACCTAACGCTTCGATGACGTCCGCACCGGCAATGACACGGCGCAACCGCTGATGCCGGCCCAGCAGATGGTCGACCAGGATCGGCACGTCCTCACGTCGTTCCCGCAGCGGCGGCACGACCAACTCCACGCCCGAGAGGCGATAGAACAAATCCGCCCGAAACATCCCCTGCTGAACGCGTTCCAGCAGCGGCCGGTTCGTGGCCGCAATGATTCGTGTGTCCATTGGACGGGACTGCCGGCCCCCGACACGCTCGACCGACAAGTCCTGGAGCACCCGCAGCAACTTGGCCTGTGCCGCCAGAGAGAGGTCGCCAACCTCGTCGAGGAACAACGTGCCGCCTTCAGCGAGTTCGAACTTGCCCTCGCGCCCCTTGACGCCTGTCGCCGTTCGTTCCTCGATGCCAAACAGCTCGGCCTCCAGCAGACTCTCGACCAGGGCCGCGCAATTCACAGCGATAAAAGGGCCACGGGCCCTCGAGCTGACTGCATGGACATTGCGAGCCACCAACTCCTTTCCGGTTCCACTCTCTCCTGTTACGAGCACGGTGAAGTGCGTCGCGCCCAGACGGGCTATCTGCGCACGCAGGCGCTGCATGACTTCGCTTCGTCCAACCAGCATCACGCCCTCCTGCGTGACGCAACTTCAAGACTGATGCCATCGCCGCCAGCACATCCGCCACGCCCGCATATGTCGAAGCTGCCGCTTGCGGGTGCCGCGCTACCCCTCAGGCGTATTCCACCGGCACACGCCGCGATACACCGGGCCGCTTTTACCCAATCGGACGATCACCCACGTGCAAACACACACGAGCCGCACATCGCCATCACACAACTCGACATAGCTACCAGGTCTCAATCGAATCTGCCCCTCGATACACACCTCGGTGAGGCTTTCCCGGATGATGACGACGTCACGCCCGACCACGCATCGTCGCCATCGCCGATCCGTCAGATGTCGATCCATCGCCCGGTCTCGGATGCGAATCGCAACATTCGAATGCGTCCCGTCACGCCTGCGACGCGCACCGCATAGTGCCGCCCACCCCGTGTCCTCACAGTGACCGATCCGGAAGACGATGAGCCGAGGGGGGCGAAACTCGCGATACCGGACGTGCCGAACGCCACCACGGCCCCGGTGAAGTGGCCGGACAAATCGGGCACTTCCGCCGCACGGTCGATCGTCGTGCGCGGGAACCACGCGTCGATCGTCGACACGCCCTCGTCGCAGCTGTCGATACCCGCTGAGATGTCGGCCCTCAGAAGCCCGTCGGCGTCGCGATCTTCACAGCGCCTGAACTTCCAGGTGTCGCCGATCCGGTCAAACACGAAGCCGGTGTGCCGACCCGTCATGATCGCCTGCTGACGCGCTGCGCGAAACTGCCCGGCGAGGTACACGGCCGCTTGCCGCCCCTCCTGCGCATCGCGTGCCTGCATCACTACCGGCGCGGCCAGCGTCATCACCGTGGCCAGCAGGGCCACGGTGATAACGGCCTCGACGAGGGACGTGCCGGCCTCGCGTGTTACCACCCCATGCCCTTCGGCGGGGCGACGCTGACGAGCGGCTTGAGCGTGAGGAAGGTCTTTTCGCCGATCCCACGGACGCTCATGAGATCTTCCACTTTTTTGAACGCGCCGTTCTTGGTACGGAATTCCACGATGCGGAGAGCCGTGGCCGGACCGACACCAGGGAGCTTCTCCAGTTCGGTGGCCGTGGCCGTGTTGAGGTTGATCGGGGCCGCGTCAGACACAGCGGGACGCGCGGCCTGGCGGCTCGATTCCTGTGCAGAGGCGACGGGGGCGGCGGCGGTGATGACGGCAAGAGCAGCGACGGCAAGCAGTGGACGGATCATGATGATTCTCCCAAGTGGCCCTGGTGTCCCATACACCAGGGCATGTCATCGGGCCGGCGCAGCCGCTCCCTTCCTGACTGCAGGGTCTGGAGTCCGCATGGTGATGTGCGGGTCGGCTGGCCGGGTCCCGGTCCGTCAGGATTGCAGGACGCGGGCCAATGGCCCGCGCGGCCACAGCGTCAGCGGAAGTTGTTGGGAGTGCGGAAGATCGGCGCAACGTACCATCGCGTAATCCTCGGGCAAGACCCGCGACTGACTACTGGTGTTGCGATGGGAGCAGTTGAGGGCAGTTCAGGCGCCCACCGGCGTTGCCTGCTTGAACCAGGCGACCGTGTCGCGGAGCCCATCCTCGAGTGAGACGGCCGGTTCAAATCCGAGGAGCGTGCGCGCCTTCGTGATGTCGGCCTGCGAATGCAGGACGTCGCCGCCGCGCGGCGGGGCAAACGTCGGCTCAACGATGGTGCCCGCGACCTGCTGCAGTGCGCGCACTAGTTGGAGTACCGAGACGCTGCGCCCGGTCGCGATATTGATGGACTCCCCAGCGACTCCGAGCGTGGTGGCGGCGCGCAGGACGCCGTTGACTACGTCAGTCACATAGACAAAGTCCCTGGTCTGCGATCCGTTGCCGAACACTGTCGGCGATTGTCCGCGAAGCAACGCACTGATGAACAACGAGATTACGCCGGAGTACGGCGAGTCCGGACTCTGGCGGGGGCCAAACACGTTGAAGTACCGGAGCGACACCGTCTCGAGGCCGTAAAGCGAGGTGAACATCCGGCAGTACTGCTCGCCGATCAGTTTCTGGAGGCCGTACGGCGTGACCGGGGTTGGCGGCATGTCCTCGCGCTTCGGCAAGTCGGGCGAATCGCCGTACTCGGCGGACGACCCGGAGAACACCACGCGCCGCACGCCGGCATCGCGGGCCGCCACGAGCACCTGCAACGTGGCATCCACATTGTCGTGATTGGTTCCGATCGGATCGGCGACCGAGCGGGGTACGGAGGGGACGGCGGCCATGTGCAGGACGTAATCCGCGCCCACGACCGCCCGGGCGGCGACACCGGGAGCGGCGAGGTCGCCTTCGACGACCTCCACCCCGCCAGGGATGTTGGATCGCAGGCCGCTGGAGAAGTTGTCCGCCACGCGGACCGATTCCCCGCGTATCAGCAACCTCTCGACGAGGTGGGACCCGATAAACCCGGCCCCACCCGTCACCAGATACAGTGCCATCAGCTCAACCTACCCACCCGCCCAACAACCTATCCACCCACCTGCCCATCCGCCCACCTACCTGGGCCAGCCAGTCTGCGGCAGGCCGGGCGTCACGCGCAGTGCGTTCTTGTAATAGAGCTTCTTGAGCACTTCATCGGGCAGGTCCATGCCGTACAACTTCCAGAACGCGTGGTAATCACGATAGTAGTCGAAGTACTCGTCGGCCGTTTCAAACACGCGCCAGTAGTACGGGAACTCCTCCGGGTAATATGCATCCTTGCCAAAGAGCACGCGGTCCTGGTACTCGATGAAGAACTCACGGGCCGCACGGGGCTGCCTGGCGAAGTCATAGAGCACCGCGCCCACTTCCAGCACGGCGTTCGGTGCCTTGTCGAGCAGTTCCGCCGCCTTCTTCAGATTATTGCCATAGTACGCAAAATGTGCGCCGATGAAGCGCGTCTTCGGGTTGGTGATGAAGAGGTCATCACGCTCGCGCTGCAAGTCCTCAAACTTCGGGCGACCGGGCATGTAGTTGCGGCGGTCCTCGAACAACGCCAGTTCGAGCCAACGTTCATTCTGGTAGTCGAGCGGCGAAAAGAACTCTTCGGGCTCGGCCGTGTGAATGATGACCGGAATGTTCAGGCGTGCGCACGCGTCCCAGATGGGCTTGAGCAGCGGGTCGTTCACCTTGAAGATTGTGCCGTCGGTCTTCTGAGTCTGCAGCCCGAGCCCCTTCGCGATCTTCAGGCCGATGGCGCCGTTCTTGACGGCAGTTTCGAGGTCGGCCACCGCCTTGGACGCCCAGCCCGGCGCGTCGGGCTGATTCCAGTTCACATTGGCGAACACGGCAAATCGGTTCGCATACTTCGTGCTCTTGATGTAATCGACGCGACCTTTCACCTGACCGGGATCCGAACCGCCGCTGAGATTCACCAGAATCTGGAGGTTCAGTTCGTCCATCTCCTTGATGGTCTGCTCGATGTTCAGTTCGGACACGCCGAGGTGGCTATGGATGTCGATGACCGGGTACTTCGCGCGAGGCACGAGATGCTCTTCAACGACCAGCGTGGAACGCGGCCGGTAATCCAGGATTGACGGCGCGGGAAACTCCGGGAACATGCAGCTGCCGGGACGCTGCAGCGTCGTGCCCGGCGGACACACGCCGTTCACCGGCGGCACGGTGCGCGAACACTGTTCCGGCGCAATCAGCGCAGTGCCCGCAGGGCATTGGCCGTTCACCGGTACGATGACGGCGCCTCGTCCGCGTCCGCCGCCACGGGCCTGACCCGCGGCCTGGCCCCGATCAGCCTGCCCGGCTTCGCCTGCCTGCATGGGCGCGTCCGCAACGACTCCCTCCGTGTCAGCGGTCACCAGCGGCGACCAGGAAATGACGACGAATGTCGCGGCGGCGACCACTGGCAAATACTTCAGATGTTTCATGAATCCGGCCCTCCAAGGTCCGACTTTACCTTTGTTCGCGAGCCTTACAAAGTTCCGCCGTGGTGAACAATAAGCCGAATTTTGTCGAGGACGATCATTCCTCTCGGCCAGTCATCACTGACTGGCTCAAGCAGCCTACCCGGAGGCTTCGGACGGGCCGTCCTCAAACGCCTCCCTATTTGGCCTTGCTCCGTGCGGGGTTTTGCCTGCCATCTGCCTTACAACAGACGCGGTGCGCTCTTACCGCACCTTTTCACCCTTACCTCTCGACTCAGCCTCGCGGCTTCGCTCAAGGCGGTATATTTTCTGTGCCACTGTCCTTCGAGTTGCCCCGACCGGGAATTACCCGGCGCACTGCCCTGCGGAGTTCGGACTTTCCTCCCATCGATCCGCCCCGAGGCGAGTCGAACGGCGATCGTCTCGTTCACCACGACGGAAGCTCCATTGTCCTCTATCCGTCGGTCTCCTGGGAAATCCGGTACTGCTCGAGCTTCTTGTAGAGATTGCTGCGCGGGGTGTCGATGACCTCGGCGGTCTTCGAGATGTTCCAGGCGTTCTCACGGAGCTTCGCCACGAGCCACGCCCGCTCGGTCGTCTCCTTGAACTCGCGGAGCGTCGCTGCGGTCTCCACCGGCCCCGAGGGTGCAGAACCGGGAGCCGCGGCCGCAGTTGCCGGGCGCGGGTCAGTGCCGTCGGCCGGACGGACGACCGCGCGCACGTCGGCGCCCTCAATCACATCGCGGTCGCTCATGATCAGCAGGCGTTCGACCACGTTCTTGAGCTCGCGGACGTTGCCCCGCCACCGCGCCTGTTTCAGGGCCTCAAGCGCCTGCGCCGAGAATCGCGCGGGCCGGCGGTTGTTCTCGCGCGAGAACTGCGCAGAAAAATGCGCGACGAGCGCCGGGATGTCGTCGAGCCGTTCCCGTAGCGGCGGTGCGTGCAGCGGGATCACGCTCAACCGGAAATACAGGTCCTCGCGGAACCGGCCTTCCGCGATCTCAAGTTCCAGATCCTTGTTGGTGGCTGCGATCACGCGGACGTCCACCTTGATGGTGCGCGCCGATCCGAGGCGCTCGACTTCGCCTTCCTGCAGCACGCGCAGGACTTTGGCCTGCGTCTTCGCGCTCATGTCGCCGACCTCATCGAGGAAGATCGTCCCGCGGTCGGCCTGCTCGAACTTCCCGGTCTGTTTGTCGGTCGCGCCGGTGAAGGCGCCGCGCTCGTGGCCGAACAACTCCGACTCAATCAACTCCTCGGGAATGGCCGCGCAGTTCACCTGGATAAAACGTTCCTTCGCCCGCAGGCTGTTGCGGTGGATGGCTCGCGCGATGAGTTCCTTGCCCGCGCCGCTTTCGCCCAGAATCAGCACCGTCGCGTTCGTCGGCGCGGCCTTGCGCACCTGGTCCATCACGCGTTTGAGCCCCGATGTGTCGCCGATCACCTGGTGCCGCGTCTCGAGGGCGGACCGCAGTTGACGATTCTCCCGGCGCAGGCTGCCGAGTTCGAGGCCCTCGCGCACCGCATCGATGACGTAATCCTTCGACAGCGGCTTTTCGATGAAGCGGAACGCGCCGAGGCGTCCGGCTTCAAGCGCGGTGGCCGTGGTGCCGTGCGCGGAGACGATCACGACGGGCAGGGCGTCGTTGATGCCCCGCAGGCGGCTGAGCGCCTCAAGGCCGTCCATGCCAGGCATCTTGACGTCGAGAAACACCAGGTCCGGATGTTCCCGCTCCACCATCGTCAGGCCCTCCTGGCCCGAGCCTGCCACGATCACGTCGTGGCCGTCGTACTCCAGCAGCATCCGCATGGTGTCGCGGATTGCGGTTTCGTCATCTACCACCAGGATGCGTGCCTTCATGCGGGGTCCAGGGTCACGGCGTGAATCGCCCGTTCATGGGTCAGCGGGTCGAAGACGTAGACCGCCGCCACGGTACCGGGCGCCAGCGTGGCAACCAGTCGTTGAAAATCGGCGACTGATGTCACCTTCTGTCGATTGAGTTCAATGATGATGTGGCCACGGCGCACCCGGGCCTGACGTGCGGGACCGGCGGTGTCGACGTCGAGCACCTGCACGCCCTTCAACGTGTCGGGCAGGGCGAACCGCCGGATGGTGGCGGCGTCCAGGTCGCGGACCGTCACGCCGAGCGGCCCCTGTTCGGGACTCAGGACCGAGCGAACGCCGCCGGGGACACTGGCCGCCCGCACCGTCGACGGCAACGACCGCTCCGTGAGCTTGACGGACACGGCGAACGTGCCTGCATCCCGCGAGACGTCGAGGCGTACCACCGTGCCCGGCACCCGGGCCGCGATCGCACGGATGAGGGCCTGATCGTCGGGAATGGGCTGTCCATCAATCGCCGTGATCACGTCGTAGGGGCGCAGCCCGGCCCGCGCGGCCGGCGTGCCGTCGGGCACCTCCTGAATCAGCGCGCCCCGGTCGGTGCCCAGCGACAAGGCCGCCTTCAACCCCGGCGTCGCCGTCGTCAGCATCACGCCCGCGTACCCACGGGACACGCGGCCGCGCTCGCGGAGTTGCGGCAGGACGGACAGCACCTGATTGATCGGAATTGCAAACCCGATACTCTGCGCCTGAGAACTGATGGCGGTCGTCATCCCCACGACCTCTCCCGCGCTGTTGATGAGCGGACCTCCGCTGTTGCCGAAGCTGATCGCGGCATCCGTCTGGATAAACGCATCCAGGCTCTGATCGAACAATTTGCGACCGAGGAAGCTGACGACGCCCACCGTCACGCTGTGGACGTAGCCCAGCGGATTACCAATCGCACACACCCATTCACCCACTTTGATCGTTGAGGAGTCACCGAGTGGGGCCGCCGGCAACAGCCCATTCGTCGACACATGCAGCAGCGCCACATCGATTGCGGGATCAATGCCGACCACCGTCGCCCGGAGCGCGCGGCCGTCGTTGAGGCTCACCGTGACGCGGTCGGCCCCTTCGATGACGTGGTGATTGGTCAGGATGTACCCGGCAGGGTCGATGATGAACCCGCTGCCGGAGCCCTCGCGCGGAACGCCGTTCTCATCCGACATCTCGCGCTGGAACCGGCGAGGCGTCTGCCGTCCACGTTCTTCCCTGGCCACGGCATCCACGTTCACCACAGTGCCGTTGAGCCGTGCGGCCACCTCGGCGAAATCGACCGCGGCCCCCGTGGGGCGCACCGATGGCGCCACCGAGATCGACAGTGGATGGGTTTCAAGTGCCGCCGGTGCAAGCACACCACGACGCACGCCACCAGGAGCGCCTCCCGCAGCCACCAGGCCCAACAGGAAACTCACCACAGCCGCAAGGCCGACCGCCGTCGCTGCATGCACTTTCATGGGCGTTACGCCATTATAAGAGCCTGAAACTGGGCTTCATCCAGCACGGTGACGCCGAGGGCCTGCGCCTTCTCCAATTTTGACCCGGCGTCGGTCCCCGCCACGACATACGTGGTCTTTTTCGAGACAGACGAGGAGACTTTGCCGCCGAGTGCTTCGATCCGGGCGGCCGCTTCGTCGCGAGGCATCGACGCGAGCGTGCCGGTCAGCACAAAGGTCTTGCCGGTGAGGGCGCGGAGGGTGTCGGCATCGCCGCCGTGTGCATCAGCCATCTGCACTCCACGCGCCGCCATCGCATCCAGCACCGCCTGATTGCGCGGGTCGTCCAGGAACGACCGCACCGATCTCGCCACGACGGCGCCAACATCCGGAACGGCTTCGATTTGCTCAAGGGGGGCGGCCCGTAACGTCGCCATGGCCCCGAATGCGCGGGCCAGTGCCTTTGCGACGCCCTCGCCGACATGACGGATGCCGATGCCGTGCAGGACGCGCCACAGGGGCGCATTCCGGCTCGCGCCGATCGCCGCGACAAGATTTGCGGCAGACTTCGGCCCCATCCGATCAAGTGCGGCGAGGGTGTCGTCGGTCAGACTGTACACATCTGCGTAGGTGTGGACGTGTCCCAGAGTGACCAACTGATCCACGAGCGATTCACCGAGGCCTTCGATGTCCATTGCGCGCCGGGACGCAAAATGCTGCAGGCTGCGCCGGATGCGCGCCGGGCACGCGATATTGTCGCAGCGCCACACGACCTCGTTCCCGGGTTTTGTCAGCGGCGAGTGACAGTTGGGGCACTGTGTGGGCATGCTCCACGGCGCGCTGTCAAAGGGGCGCTCAGCCAACACCGGACCGAGCACCTTCGGAATGATGTCGCCGCCCTTTTCCACAAGCACGAGATCACCTTCGCGAATGTCGCGCCGCGCGATCTCCTGTTCGTTGTGCAGCGTCGCCATCTGCACGGTGGTGCCTCCCAGCCGGACCGGTTCGAGCACGGCATACGGCGTCACGGCGCCGGTGCGGCCGACATTGACGGCGATCTCTTTCAACCGCGTGCGTGCCTGTTCAGCCGGAAACTTGAACGCCACCGCCCATCTGGGAAACTTTGCCGTAGCCCCGACGGTCGCCCGCAACGCCACATCGTCAAGTTTGATGACCACGCCGTCGGTTTCGAAGGCCAGTGCGTGCCGGGCCTCCCGCCATTCCTCGCAAAAGTCGAGGACGGCGTCGATCCCCACACACAGGCGATGGTGTCTTTCGACCGGGCATCCCCAGGCCTGGAGTTGCGCGAGGGTGTCGTGGTGACTGGACGCCACCGGCGCGTTCCCCTGGGGAAGCACGACCTGATACAAAAACACGCGAAGGCCGCGGCGACTGACAATCGCGGTGTCGAGGGTGCGGAGTGTGCCCGCGGCGGCATTGCGGGGATTCGCAAACAGCGGCTCCCCTTCCGCCTCGCGCTCGTCGTTGACCCGCTGGAACTCTGCGCGCGGGAAGTACACCTCCCCGCGCAGTTCCATCACCTCGGGCACGCTCATCTGCGGTGACTGTCCACCGAGCCGCAGTGGAATCGCGCGAATCGTGCGGACGTTTGTGGTGACCTCCTCGCCCTGCACCCCGTCGCCGCGTGTCACGCCGCGCACCAGCCGGCCACGTTCGTAGGTCAGCGCAATGCTCAGCCCGTCGATCTTGAGTTCAGCCACGTACGGCAGCGGCGTCGCAGGATCGACGTCCAGCGTCCGGCACAGCCTCGCGTGGAACTCGCGCAGTTCGTCCGCGCTGTACGCATTTTCGAGACTGAGCATCGGCTCCAGGTGTGCGACCGTGGGAAACCCTTCGGCCGGCCGCCCGCCGACACGCTGCGTCGGCGAGTCTGGCTCGATGAGGTCAGGGTGCGCGGCTTCCAGCGCGGAGAGTTCGCGCATCCGCGCGTCAAATTCGGCGTCGGAGATTTCGGGCGCGTCGTGGACGTAGTAACGCTCCTCGTGGTGCCGCAGGAGCTGTCGCAGTTCGTGGATGCGGGTGGCGGGGTCCACCGTGGTGATCAGCGGTCGCGCTGCAGGACGTAATCGGCCAGTGATACCAGGCCGTCACGTTCCACGGACGCGGGAAACGCCTCGAGCAGGTGTGCGCGGGCGGCTTGGCCGTAGGTCAGGGCCCGTTCGTACGCGCCCTCGGTGGCACCGTGTGTCGCCAGCATGCTCTTGATCGAGTGCCATGCTTCGGGCGTGACCTGGCGATCGGTCACCACCTGCTGGATCAACGCCGCGACCTCGGGGCCGGTCCGCTGCTGGAGGAGGATGATCGGCAGCGTGACCTTGCCTTCGCGCAGATCGCCGCCGATGGGTTTGCCGAGGACTTTTTCATCCGACGTGTAATCAAGCACGTCGTCCACGATCTGGAACGCGATTCCGAGATTAAAGCCGTATTCCCGCAGCGCGACACGCTGGGCCTCGGAGCAGTTGCCAAGCACGCCGCCAATTTCCGCACACCCGGAGAACAGGAACGCCGTCTTGCGCCGGATGATCTCGAGGTGCTCCTCCTCGGTGATCGCGGCATCGCCCATCTTGGTGAGCTGGTACAGCTCGCCCTCGATCATGCGAAGTGTGACTTCACAGAGCAGCCGGACCACTTCGAGCGAGTCCTGCGTAAGCGCCATCGCCATCGAGCGGATGTAGAGGTAGTCGCCCAGGAGCACCGTGACGTCGTTGCCCCAGCGCGAGTGGGCAGCCAGACGGCCGCGCCGGGTTTCAGCCTCATCGATGATGTCGTCGTGGACGAGCGTGGCGGTGTGAATGAACTCCACCACGGCCGCGTTGAGCACATCCTTGGTACCCGTGTATCCGCACATCCGCGCGGCCAGGAGCAGGACCGCCGGTCGCACGCGCTTACCGCCGCTCATCTGGATGTAGCGGCCCATCTGGGGAATCAGTTCAACCTTTGACTCCAGGTGTTTCGCAAACTCCTGCTCGACACGACTGAGCGCGTCGCGCACCGGTTCAAAGATCCGGCCGAGATCCGGTACGGATGTGGCAGATGGATTCACTGGGCTGTGTTCTTCCGAAAAGCGTGCGTTTCGTCCCAAGAATCAGACCACAGCCTTCGCGGGGGTGTCAACGCGGCGCGCGCCGAGAAAGGCGTCAAAGTTGAGGCGCAGACGCTCGCCCATCGCGACCGCTGTCACACCGCGCAATTCCGCAATGGCAGCGACGGTCTGCGTCAGAAAGGCCGGCTCGTTGCGCTTCCCGCGGAACGGCACCGGCGCCAGATAGGGCGCGTCGGTCTCCACCAGCAGACGGTCTTCCGGCAGCGTCCGGACGACATCGCGGAGCGCGCCCGCCTTTGGAAACGTCACGATGCCTGGAATCGACAGATAAAAGCCGAGGTCCAACGCCCGCGTCGCCTCGGCCTGCGTTCCGGTAAAACAATGCATCACTCCACGCACCCGCCCCTGCCCGGCCTCGCGCAGAATCGCGTGGGTGTCTTCGGTGGCTTCGCGCGTATGTATGGCAATCGGCAGGCCGAGCTCCACCGCAAGCGCGATCTGTGCCGCAAACACCTCGTGCTGGACGTCCCGCGGCGCCTTGTCGTAGTGATACTCGAGCCCCATCTCGCCCAGCGCGACGGCATTTGCGCGGGTCGCTGCGGCGCGCACCACCCGCTGCACATCGGCAATTCGTCCCGCATAGGCGCCCGCTCGATGGGGATGCACTGCGGTCGCGTAACAGACCTCGGGCCACGCCGCCTGCACCACCGGCACACGCGCAAACTCATTCTCGGCGTCCGAGGACAGAATGCACATCACCCGAGTGATCCCAGCCGCGCGGCTGCGTGCCACCACGGCGTCGAAGTCGTCGGCAAACGCCTCGTCGGCAATGTGGCAGTGCGAGTCGACCATCTACTTGATGCGCGTGCCAGGTGCGGGCGCGTCCTCAAACGCCACCAGCGTCGCCTTGCCGCCATCAGCACTGGCCGCCAGGATCATGCCGTTGGACTCGATGCCCATCAGCGTGGCGGGCTTCAGGTTCGCGACGATAGCGACCGTGCGTCCGACCAGCGTGTCGGCTTCGTACGACTCCGCAATGCCGGCCACGAGCGTGCGCTGCTCCGAGCCGAGATCAATCTTCAGCTTCACGAGCTTCTTCGAGTTCGGCACCTTCTCGGCTTCAAGCACCTTCGCCACGCGCAAGTCGATCTTGAGGAAGTCCTCAATCGTGATACGTGACTCCAGGGGCCACTCAGACGCAGGTGGTGTGGGTGGTGTGGGGTCGCTCACAACGATCTCCTTTTTCGGTTCCAGTCTTGGCCACAGGGCATCCTTCGCGGCGACCTGTCGATTGCCGGTGGTCCGCCACATGCGTGCCGTGTCCCAGGTCGTGCCCGGCGCGTCTTCTCCGAGACGCACCAGGATTTCGTGCGCTGACGCCGGGATGACCGGCGACAACATCACCGCCGCCAGGCGGAGTCCTTCGCTGGCATTCCACAGCACACGGTCAAGTGCAGCCTGGTCGTTCTCCTTGGCGAGATGCCAGGGCGCGGCAGCGGCGATGTACTCGTTGAGACGGTCCACCCATCGGAACACGGCCGCACACGCCTCATCCAGCGCCAGCCGCTCGTGCGCGTCCCGCCATTGCGCCGCCACGGCGTCAAAGGCCTCTGCGAGCAGCGGGTCGGCGCCGGTCGCCGTCAATCGTCCCTGGCGGTACCGGCCCACCATCGAGGTCAGGCGGCTCACGAGATTGCCGAGGTTGTTGGCCAGATCGGCGTTGTATTTCTCTTCGAAGCGGTCCCATGAGAAGTCGCCGTCGTTGCCAAAGACGATCTCCTTCGTCAGGTACAACCGCAGCGGATCGGGGCCGAACTTCTCGACCGCCGCCAGCGGATCGATCACCGTTCCGAGCGACTTGCTCATCTTCTCGCCCTTGAGCAGCACCCAGCCGTGTCCGAAGATCTGCGTCGGCAACGGGAGACCGGCGCTCAGCAGCATGGCGGGCCACACCACACAGTGAAACCGCGTGATGTCCTTGCCGACAATATGCAGAACGGTCCGGTCGGTCTCGCCTGTCTGCGTCCACCACTGGTCAAACAGCTGGTCGTCGGCGCCGAACCCCACTGCGGCGGCGTAGTTGATCAGCGCGTCGTACCAGACGTAGACCACGCTGCCCGGATCGTTCGGCAGCGGAATCCCCCAGGCCTGTCCGGCGCGGCTCACCGAGATGTCTTCGAGCCCTCCTTCGAGGAGGCGCAACATCTCGTTCTTGCGCGACTCAGGCGCCACGAAGTCCGGATGCGCCGCGTAATGCGCCAGCAGCGCGTCACGGTAGTTCGACAGCTTGAAGAAGTAGTTCTTCTCCTTGATCCAGTCCGGCGTGGTGCGATGGACGGGACACTGCCCGTCGATCAAGCCCTTCTCCGGCTTGAACTCCTCGCACGACACACAGTACCACCCCTCGTACACCCCTTCGTAGATGTCACCGGCCGCCAGGGAGCGCCGGACCATCTCCTGCACAGCGGCCTTGTGCCGGGGTTCGGTGGTGCGGATGAAGTCATCGAACGAGACGTCGAGTCGAGCCCACACCTCGCGAAATTCCTGCTCCATGCGATCGCAGTAGGCCAGCGGATCAAGCCCGTGTTCTTTCGCGCGCTTGAAGACGTTCTGCGAGTGTTCGTCGTTGCCCATCACGAATCGTACGTCGCGGCCGACGAGACGGTGATACCGCGCGATCACATCGGCGGCAATCTTTTCGTACGCCGTGCCCAGATGGGGCCGGTTGTTGACGTAGTCGATGGCGGTGGTCAGATAGACACGGGACATAAGGGTTGCGGTAACGCCCTATTGTACCAGCCCCACCGCGCGGAACGAGAAGTACTGCGTGTCGGCAAGAATCATGTGGTCCACCACCGGCACGCCGACCACGTGGCCCGCCTGTGCCAGTCGGAGCGTCAACTTGATGTCTTCCTTGCTGGGCTCAGGGTCGCCCGAGGGATGATTGTGGAACAACACCACGCCGGAGGCTCCGCCGGCAACGGCCACGCGGAAGACATCCCTGGGATGCGCCAGCGACGCATCGAGCGCCCCGACTGAGTGGATGTGGGTGCGCAGCAGGCGATGTTTGGTGTCCAGGAGGACAAGTCCGAAGCGTTCGACCGGAAACGCGCCGAAGCGCGGGAGCAGGTAGTCCGCGCTTTCGGCAGGGGTCACGAACCGAGGTCGGACGGCCGGCGGACGCGCCAGCGTCCGGCGTCCAAGCTCCACCGCGGCCTGCACCCGTGCTGCCTGCGCCTCCCCAATCCCCCGCGACTGCCTGAGTTCGTCGCGAGTCAGCCTCGTCAAACCATGCACACCGGAGGCCTGCGCCAGGAGGGCGCCGGCCAGCGTCATCGCGCTCTGTTTGGCGGCGCCATGCCCGAGGACGATGGCGAGCAATTCCTGATCGGACATCGCGACCAGACCGCCGCGCTCGAGTTTCTCGCGCGGTCCGTCTTCGGTGCGTCGCCGGGGCGGTATACTCGTGTCCTTCATGCGCCGCCTTGCCTCTCTCGTGGTCCTGCTGACATCGCTGGTACTCATCACGGCGTGCTCCCAGCCGCCGCAGAAGGAGCGGGGACAAGCCGAAGGCGCCATTGCCGCCGCGCGCGAAGCGTCCGCGGAGGTGTATGCTCCCGACGAGCTGCTCGCTGCAGAGTCGGCGCTCGGCGAATACGATGCCGCCGTCACACAAGGTGACTACCGGGCGGCGCTCAACGCCGCCCTTGCGGCGCGCGACCGCGCGTACGAGGCGGTCCGGCACGCCAGCACGGCCAAAGCCGAAGCTCGCGGACGTGCCGAACGTCTCGTCACCGAGATCGAGGTACTGACCACACAGATCAGAAATCGTCTTGCCGGTACCGCCACACCCCGCATCACGGGTGCCGGAGCGCAACGGCTCCGACAGGCGGTCGCGGCGACCTCCACGATCATGCAAGAAGCGGGCACAGCGATTGACGATGAGCAGTATCCGGTGGCGATTACGCGATTAGAGGCGGCATTGGAGGGGTTGCGGAAGGAACTCGAAGCGGCCACGCGCCGCGGGCGCCCCTGAGATCTGGCAGAATGTGCCACACGTCGTGGCGGCGTGCGTGCGTTATCTGACGACCCACCCGAACGTCAGCACACCAACGACGATCACGACATACCCAACCACATCGAGCACGATGCCCGTCCGCATCATCGCGCCGATGGGAATGTAGCCGCTGCTGTACACGATGGCGTTGGGCGGGGTTGAGATCGGCATCATGAACCCCATGCTGGCGCCGAACGTCGCGCCCAGCGCGGGTTCGAGCGGCGAGATCCCGGCCGCGGTGGCGACGGCAATCGCGGTGGGGACCACGACCGTGGCCGCTGCCGTGTTGGAGGCGGCCTCCGACATCAGGATGGCGATCGCGGTGAAGACCAGGGTGAGTCCGATGGTGCCCGCCCCGGGAACGTGCCCGACCACCCATCGACCAAAGCCATCCGCCAGTCCCGTGGAATCGGCGAGCCCGCCCATGGCGAGTCCCCCGCCGAACAGCAGGATGATGCCCCAGTCGATGTGGGAGGCCTCCTCCCACGTCAGCGTGAACTTGCGCGCGCGCCAGCTGATGGGCAGAAAAAACAGCAGCAAGGCGCCAAGAATCGCGGCGACAGACTCCGGCACCATGGCCGCCACGGCCGTGGTCCATGGGTGTGTCTGCCCGAAGGTCAGCGACAGCAGGCCCGGCAGCGTCCACAACAGCACCGTCGTGCCGAAGGCGATCACCACGTTCCGCTCCCCCACAGTCATCGGGCCGAGCGCGCGCAGTTGCTCCCGGACACCCTCGGTCGCCCGCGCGCTCAGTTCGACGCCTTTTGCGGCCGGATACAACATCCAGACCACCAGCGCCGCGAGCATGACGATTACCAGCGGCACGGCGAAGGCCATCCACCCGGCGAACGAGATGTCGATATTCGCGTTTTTGAGGAGCAGGCCCTTGCCGATCAGATTCGGCGGGGTTCCAACCGGTGTCGCCATGCCGCCAATCGACGCGGCAAAGGACGTCACGAGCATCATGGCCAGCGCGAAGCGGCGGAACGCCGGGTCATTGGTGCGGCCTCGTCCCAGTTCGGCGAGCACCGCCATGCCCAGCGGGAAAAACATCGCGGTGGTGGCCGTGTTGCTCATCCACATGGAGAGACCGGCCGCGACGCCCGCGTAGACCACGATCAGGCGCAACGCGCTGGTCCCGATCCACGGCGAGGCCAGCGCAGAGAAAGCCATCCGCCGATCGAGTCGATGCACAAACATCGCTTCGGCGAGGATGAAGCTCCCGATGAACAGGAAGATGATCGGATCGGCAAAGGGGGCAAACGCTGCGCGCGCAGGGGCCACGCCCAGCACCACCACCAGCGTCGGCCCGAGCAGTGCGGTAGCCGCCAGCGGGATCGCCTCGGTCATCCACAGGACAATCATCAGGACGAGCACGGCGCTCAAGTTGTGCGCGGCCGGCGACACGTCCATCGGCAGCCACAACATCAGGGCCGCCAGCAGCGGTCCCAGGATCAGTCCGGCCGTACGTCGCCGCCGGTTAAACAGATCTTCAGCCGGTGAGTAACTCTCGCCGGACCCGGACGCCTCGTGGAATCGCCTCACGGCATCCCCCACCACTCGATGTGACCGATCACCTCGGCCCAGCCGGTGAGCCAGACCTGCTCCGTCGTCACCTCCACGCGCTGCGTGCCGCCTGGCGCGACCACGTCCATGGTGCCGGAGGCGCCGGCGAACGTCGCGGCGGCGACGGCGGAAGCGCAGGCCCCGGTGCCCGATGCCTCCGTGGGGCCCACGCCCCGTTCCCAAATCAGAATGCGCACGCGGTACGGGGCCTCCACGGTCGCCAGCTCGACGTTGGTGCCTTCCGGAAACCGTGGATGGATGGCCAACGCCGCGCCGACGGAGTGCAACCGCGGAACCGACACGGACGCGGCGTCCCCAAGCACCACACATTGCGGGTTGCCCATGTTGAGCACCACGCAGCGAACAGGCACACCCGCCACGTCGAGCGTCTCCTCGCGCACATCACGCGCCGGTCCCATGGCCGCGCGACACAGGATGCGGGCGCCCACCCGGCTGAAAATCTCGACCGGGCGTTCGCCGGCCTCGGTGTCGATGACCACGGTGGTGCCGGCGCCGAGATTGCGATGGCGCGCCAGCCACGCGACCACACACCGGATGCCGTTGCCGGAAATCTCCGAGCGGCTGCCATCGGCGTTGAGCAGGCGGGTCGCGGCGCCGCGGGGCGTCGGGCTGACCAGCATCAAGCCATCGGCGCCAATCCCTGTGTGTCGTGCGCACAACGTTCGCGCCAGGGCCGGGAGATCCGCGACCGCAGCCACGTCCCCCATCGCCGCCAGGAGGAAGTCATTGCCGTAGGCGTGCGCCTTGACGACTCGCAAGGCCACGGCTCAGCGGTCGCCTTTGCGACAGAACGCGAGCATGTGCCAGCCGTACCGCCGCACCAGTGCGCGCGGCAGCACATTAAACGCGCCGACAAAAAATGTGTTGAAGGCCATGCCCTTCCAGCCTTTGTGCAACCGCGACTTCACCGGGAACCGTTCAAACACCAGCCGCACATCCGTGAAGACCGAGACCAGCCGGCGGAACTCGGTGTCCGAGTACCGTTTCAGCACCGGCGCGTCTTCGTGTTCCAGCGGCGTCTTCATGACCTTCGACAGGAGGTTCAGCCAGGAATTCCGGTTGTAGGCCTGAAACACCGCGAGCCCTCCCGGACGCAGCACCCGGTGAATCTCGGCGACCATCGCACCGTCGTTGCCCGTGTACTGCACCACGCCATGCGCAAACACGAAGTCGAATGAGGCGTCCGGGAACGGCAGATGTTCACCGTCAGCCACTTCGAGGCGGGCCTGCAGGCCCTGCTGTTCCAGATTCCGCCGCGCGAGGGTAATCGCGCTCTCCGCGATGTCCACGCCCGTGGTCCTCGCGCCGGCGCGTGCAAAGCGCACCACCTCGACGCCGGCGCCGCACCCGACGTCCAGCACGTCCTTGTCCTTCCACTCGTCAAAGTGGATGAGTTCGAGTAGGTGGTGCAGCTTTTCGAAGTGGTACTGGTCAAGGTCCGCAAAGAACCCGGGGGTGCCGGGCGCATGCGTCGAGATCTCCAGGTCGTGAATGTGGGTATTCCAGTAGTCGCGGACGCGTTCGTTCATCGGGCCTTACTATAAGGCAGGTATGACTCGCGACCTCCCCCGCCTCACGGCCACCCGGCACGATGTGCTCGTCATCGGCGGTGGCATTCACGGGCTGTTTGCCGCCTACGACGCGGCGACGCGGGGGCTCTCCGTGGCGCTGATCGACCGGGGCGACGTCGGAGGCGAACTCTCCTTCAACCACCAACGGACATTACACGGCGGTCTCCGGGCCCTGCAGGGAGGTCAGATCCGGAAGTGTCGCGAGATGTTGCAGGAACGCCGTGCCTGGGCGCGCATCGCGCCGCACCTGGTGCGCCCCATCCCGTTTCTGCTCGGCACCTACCGCGGCACCAAACGCTCACGTCTGGTCGTGCGCACCGGCTTCAAGGCCTACGATTTTCTGGGCCGCGGACGGAATCAGGACGTGCTGCCGGAGCTCCATCTACCGAAGGGCCGGCTGGAATCCGCTGCGGCCACGCGCCGCCTGTTCCCGGGCATTACAGAGCGGGGCCTCTCGGGCGGCGCCATCTGGTACGACTATCAGACGGTCCATCCCGATCGCCTGACGTGGTGCGTCGCTTTGGCCGCGGCCCGGGCCGGCGTGACGTTCGGCACCTATGTCGAGGCCACAGGTCTCCACCGCCACGGCCGCACGGTGGGCACAGTCACCGGACGCGACACGATCACCGGCCCCCCACTGGAAATCGCGGCCAAACACATCATCATCGCCGCCGGTGGCGGCCTGCCCGGACTCCACGCATCATTGGGACTTGGTCCGGCCCCCCCACTCGTGCGCGCCATGAACCTCCTGCTCGATCGTCCGGCGCGTGACATCGCCCTGGCTGCCAGTGCCGCGTCCGGCCGCATGTACACCGCGGTCCCCTGGCAGGGTTTTGTCCTCGTTGGCACGTACCAGTCGGAAGGGGTCGTCGCCAACGACGATCGTGAAGATGGTTCTGCGGAGATTCCGTCATTCCTCGACGACGTCAACTCCGCGTTCCCTGGACTTGCGGCCACACGGGACGATATCCGTTTTGTGCATCATGGGCTGGTGCCGGCGATTGTCCGGGATGGTCGTGCGGATTTGATGCCCGACCCACAGATCCTCCCCGCTCCCACCCTCGACGGCGTCGTCAGTCTCGTCGGCGTCAAGTACACGACCGCGCGCCTTGCTGCCGAGCGCGCTGTTGATGCGCTGGGTGTCACGCGGTCCACCGGACGGACGGGCACCGCGCTGTTGCCTCATGCCGACGTCGCGGACAGCGACGGTTTGCTGCAGGAAGCGCTGCGACCGACCCGCCGGTCGCTGGACCGCGATGTCATGCACCATCTGGCCTCCTGGTATGGCACTGAGGGGGCCACCGTCGTGTCAGCGTCTCTTGCCGGGGATGGACTCGACAGACTCTCACCGGAGACACCGGTGTTGTGTGGGGAGATTCGGTATGCGGCCCGTCACTCCGCGGTTACCCGGCTGAGCGACGTCGTCTTTCGACGCACGCCGCTGGCCTCCGCGGGATCGCCGGGCGAGGCTGCGCTCGAACGAGCGGCCACACTCAGCGCGGAGGTATTGGGGTGGTCACCGGAACGTCGGGCGGAGGAACTTGCCCTCGTGCGCGCGCGGTTGCGACCGGGCGCTACTGCACGCGAAACGCGTTAAACACCCAGGTGAACCCGGTCGAGATGCCCCACGTGGGATCACGTTCGGTGATGCCGAACAAGAGCGCGCCATCGAGGCGCACCGGACCACGCGTGACCCGCGATCCCACGCGCATCACGGAGCGGCTTTCGGTCGCAATCGGCGGCACGCCGCTCCGGGTGTTGGCGCGGCCATTAAACTCGGCCACCACCTCAACGCCGTTGGCCACCGCGCGGGCCAGTGACAGGCCGTACGTCACGACATCGTTCTGACGGTCGCCCCGTTCGGGGTCCCCGAGGATGCCGAGACCGATGTTGCCCACCACACGCACCGCCTGAATGGTTTTGGCTCCCGCCAGTCCGACGTAAAAGTCCGTGGTGTCAAGCCCCAGCCCGCTTTCGTTGCCGGCGTTCGGCAACCGGGTCGAAAAACGCACGGCCATCGAGGGGCGGCGCAGCCCTTCCGACAGGAACCGGACCTTGGCGCCGACCACCAGGTCTTCGACGTCACTGGTGCTGTCGCCCGCAATCTCCAGCATGTTCTCGAGCGGCGCCGCAAACCGGTTGGTGATGGCCAACCGGTTTCGTACACCGCCGTCGAGTTGAATCTCGGCAATCGAACTCACGCCGAAACTGAAGCCGAAGGTGCCAAGCCGCCACAAGGTGCCCTGCAGACCGGACGCCGGATAAAACGCCTCCTTGGCGAAGTCCACACCACCTTCAAGCAGGATTTGTCCAGGACCCACGGTTTCGGGGTCTTCCGTCACGAGCGGGCGCGACTGTGCGGAGGCTGTCGCCGCCATCCCCAACATCACCGCCACCGCACAGTACTTCAGCAGAACTCTCATCGCGCCTCCCTCGAATCCAGAACGATCGTGACCGGGCCGTCGTTGATGGATGACACCTGCATATCGGCCTGAAACACGCCGGTCGATACGGGCAATCCGGCTGCCCGCAAGCGGTCACACAGGGTTTCGTAGAACGCCCTGGCCTTCTCCGGTGCTGCAGCTCCAACAAATGACGGCCGGCGGCCCCGCCGCGTATCGGCCAGCAGGGTGAATTGCGACACGACAAGCACCGCGCCATCGATGTCGAGCACGGACCGGTTCATCCGCCCCTCGTCATCGGCAAAAATCCGGAGGTCCTTGACCTTGGACGCGATGTAGTCCACATCCGCGGTCTCGTCTTCCGCGGCCACGCCGAGCAGGACCAGCAGGCCGCGGTCGATCTGCGACACCTGGGCGTTATCGATCGAAACCGACGCGGACGTCACGCGGGTCACCACCGCGCGCATGGTCAGGTGGTCAGCGCCGCAGCGGCCTGCGCGACGGGATGCAGGCGCGTGTCGAGCAGGTGTCTCGGCTGGACGTTGCCGATTGCCTTGATCATCGAGTTCTTGATGTCGGGATGTTCAAATTCCATCTCGGCGATCATGCGCTTCAGACGCTGGCGTTTGAGACTCAGGTCGCCGCAGGCGGGACAGCAACAGCCGATGACGGGCAGGTTGTTCTCCGCAGTGTACTCCCGCGCCTCCGCCTCAGTGACGTAGACCAGTGGACGGATGACCACGTACTTGCCGTTGTCCGACGTGAGGCGCGCCGGCATCGCCTTCAGCGACCCCTGGAAAAAGACATTCAGCAGCAACGTCTCGACAAAATCGTCGAGATGGTGCCCGAGGGCGATCTTCGTGGCGCCCACCGAGTTGGCCAGCCGGTACAGCACGCCTCGTCGCAACCGCGCGCACAGCGAACACGGCGTCTCCCCGTCATCAAGGATGTCGTCGATCACCGCCCCGATGGTGGTGTGTTCAATATGGAGTTCCCACCCGTGTTCCCTGCACGCCTGCGACACCACGTCATGTTTGAAGCCGGTGTACCCGGAGTTCACATTGATGGCGCAGATGGAAAAATCGATCGGGGCGCGTTTCTGGAGGACATCCAGGATCTGAATCAGCGCCCAGCTGTCCTTGCCGCCGGACAAACCGACCATGACGCGGTCGCCATCCTCGATGAGGTTGTGCTCGATGATCGCCTGCGTGGTCTTCTTGGCGACGCGTTGTTCCAGCGGAGTTCGGTATGACATGGAGGTCCCGTCAATTATACGGGGCGCCCGAGCGTCGCGGCCACGTGCGCCCACGACATCGTGTCGGCCACCCGGCGCGCAGCCGTTCCGAGCCGCTCGGCGGTCGCCTCGCTCTCCATGACGTCAGCGAGCGCGAGGCCGAGTGCGTCCGCCTCCGGCTCCACCACGCGGCCATGCACTTCGTCCTCCACCAGTTCGGCAGGCCCGCCACTGTCCGTTGTTGTGATGACGGCTTTCGACGACGAGAACGCCTCCGCCGTCACGAAACCGTAATCTTCCTGCTTGGGCACAAAGGCCACGGCGCGGCATCGCGCCAGATGCGCCACCAGAGCATCGTCGTCAATGCGTCCGGCAAAGGAGACCCGGTGGGCAATCCCCAGGTGGAGGGCGCGCTGCTGGAGCACGGCGCTCTCACTGCCCTCACCCGCAATCACGCAGCGAATGCCCTGTGCCGGCGCTGTGGCCAGCGCGTCAAGTACAAGGTCGATCCGTTTTAGTGGCGCGAGTCTGGAGACCACGAAGAGATACGGCTCGTACCCGTCGCAGCGGTACGGCCGCAGCGGCGCCGGCGGGTACAACAGGTCGGACGACGTGTGGTTCCAGCGTCGCAGTCGGGCCTGCACGGTCTTCGACTGGGCGTAGAGGTGTTTCACGTGCCAGAAGAAGAAGTGGGAATCCGCTGCGCGAATGAGTCCGCGACGCACGGATTCCTTCAGGCGTCCCTGCGGGGACAACCGGCCGCTGAAGTCGTCCCAGAGGTCGTAATACTCCCGCATCGTGTGATTGAGCCAGCATACGTGGGAGGGATGCCGCACCGCCCAGGACGGATACCGCGTGCTGATGACGTGGTCGATGCGGCGTCCATCGATGGTCCGCACGTTGGTACGCCAGGTATCGAAATATTCGCGGGCCTGATGGCCGAAGGGGTACGACGGCGTGGTGACGACCGAGGCGTCGTGTCCGGCCTCATTCAACGCCTGCACCAGCGACCGGGCGATGACCAGGTGGCCGCCTTCAACCCCAGGCGGCGCGGATGTCACAACGGCGATGCGCGCCATGCGCCGTCAGGCTCCCCCGGCTGCGCCCAGGATGCGCGCGGGCACGCCGACAGCCGTGGCGCCATCGGGCACCGGCGTGCGCACGACGGCACCGGCTCCGACAATGGCCCGGTCACCGATGGCGACACCGTCCAGGACCTTGGCGCCGGCGCCGATCCAGACACCGCTGC